>SKDZ01000009.1_pt1 | contig 224440 bp, 211 predicted proteins | sample 4826551 | NCBI WGS metagenome assembly SKDZ01 (sample SAMN11008822, study PRJNA524170) | human gut metagenome | biome: Human fecal sample; material: Feces; isolation source: fecal sample from pouch patient p12, p15 | host: Homo sapiens | place: Israel: Tel-Aviv | collected 2016-02-02 | reverse complement strand
CATAGGCAGCCGCATTGACATCTGTTGTCCAAGAAATCGGGATCGGAAATTCTTTTTTCATGGTACCGATGAAATCAAAATTTTGCCATGCCAATTTCGGGGTCGAGGTAATGTACCCATAAGTGGCAGAATCGCGATGGATATCGATGGGCCCAAATGAGCCAATCCCAATCCCTGCTAAATCTGCTTGGTATTGTTTGAAGAAACCAATGACTAAAGGCATTGTTTCCTCAGGTGTCGTTGTCGGAAAGCTCACTCTTTCCTTGATTGTCATTTCTTCATCGCCAATGGCGCACACAAATTTTGTGCCGCCTGCTTCAATCGAACCGTATAACATGCACATCGCTCCTTTTTTTCTAACTACTTGCTGAACTTGACGCTGCGGCATCATCTGCTTTGACGCGATCGATGGCTACCACTAATGCAATGATCAGGTCATCTAGATCTTCTTCATAGATCACAACTTCATAGGTATCGCCCCAAGAGATCCATTTTTTGTGGATCTCTGCGATCCGTTTGCCGTTGCGGTTGACCACAAAATCCATATCCCACCAATTGCCGTCCACATCGATGCCTTCTGCACTGATGGAATAGCGGGCTTTAAAAAATGTGAAATGTTTTTCTAAAACGATCGCTTCTTGGCCGTGGACTTCCACAAAAAATTTCGGTAATAAACTGAACACTTTTTTGGTGATCTCCGCGATCGGTCGCTGCTGCTCATTGAAGATCGTAAAACTTTTCGGGATCTTAAAAAAACTGCCTTCGACATAATAGCGAGGGTTTTGTAAATCATCAGTGACGGTAAATTTTTCACCGATGCTGAAAACCTTCTGTTTGATGTAAAGTTTCTTCAAATGCTAAACTCCTTTCTCTTTGACATCGCCCGTATTGATCACCGGCTGCGTGCCTTTATCGGTAATGATCGATACCAATAAATTATTGATCAGTTGGACTTTGCGGTCATCCGTGAAATTGATGTCCTGTCCGTCTTCGATTTGTTCTAACGCCATTTGTGTCATGGAGACGGCCCCTTCAACAATGATTTGTCGTGCAGATAAAATCGCTTTGGCTTGTTGGCGCTGCAGCATCGCACTAGCGATCTCAGTCGCATACGCCAAATGGTTTAAGCGAGTCTCCAAGACTTCGACCCCAGCAACAGCCAATCGTTCTTGCAATTCTTTTGCCAGCTCCTCCGAGACTTCACTTGTATTGCCTCGCAACGTCAGATCATCGTCATTGAACGTGTCATACGGGTATTGCGTCGCAATATGACGAATCGCTGTTTCACTTTGGATCTCAATGAAATCTTGGTAATAATCGACATCAAACAATGCTTTCGCCGTATCTACGACTTTAAAAACCACCACCGCCGAGATCTCGATCGGGTTTCCGTCTGAATCATTGACCTTCAACAGCGAACTGTTAAAGTTGCGGACTTTCAATGAAACATTGATTTTTTGGGTTAATGGGGTTGTCACGAACAAGCCGTTGTCTTTAATGGTCCCTAAATATTGCCCAAAAAAGAGGATCGCTTTGGCTTGATTGGGTTGTACGATCGTTAACGAACTAAGGAAAAGAAACGAAACGATCCATAAAAGAATGCTGAGAACGATTTCGAGAACGCTCTCATTTACGAACCCATGATAAAACAAATAACCGCCGCCAACCAATAACCCGATCAGCACAACCAGTGCTAAATACCCATTCACATGAAATGTCTGTTTTTCTGTCATTTTTATTCCTTCCCTTCTTGCTCTTATCTTACCTTGGTTAAAGCCGCTGTGCAAATGTTCTTGCGCATATCAGCGACGATTCCCAATCAAGCTATTTTGTTTTCTGCAACTTTCCCGTTACAATTAAGGTAGGACAAAATTTTTCTCAAAAAAGGGGTAATTCTTATGGCACAAAAAATTGACTTAGAAACGAGTAAATGGTCGTTGGAATCGATCATTAAAACGGTCGGCACCGATCTTTCCTCTGTTGTGGAGGTACAAAACAAAGACGGCATTGACGTTGTAGTGATCTCGAAAGACGAGTGGCAACATCTTTTGGAATTACTCGATGCGCGTCATGCAGAAGGCTATCGGTTAGAACAAGAGCTTCCTGAAGAAATTTTAGTTGACGTTGCCGATACCGACAACCAATACACCGAAGAAGGCGAGTTAGAAATGGAGCTGCCTGAGCGTGTGCATCCAGCACCTGATTTTGAACTGGATTCAGAAGAAATCGTTGAAAGTGATGACGTACTAGATTAAATAAAAAAGCAAAACGGCCCCGGGCTCGTTTTGCTTTTTTTATAGCTCTTTTTCTTGCCTTTTGGTAATGACTGCTTGCAATCGTTCGATGGCAGGCTGCAATTCTTGTAGCGCCTCTTCTTCGGGTTCTAACTCTGCACACCGTTGCAGTCGCTCTAACCACATTTCTGGTTCTTTGACGCCCAACTGGCCAATGGCCCAATAAGCCGTTCCTCGAATCACTGGGCGCACGTCTTCTGTCGCACAGCGCCAAATCGCTGGCAAGGCACTGCGATCCCCTACATTGGCTAAGGCGATGATGGCATTACGCTGCAACGGTTTTTTCCCCCGCCAAGAGCCAGATAGATGGCCAAATTGTGCCTTGAAGGCTTTGTTTGATAAAGACAGCATCGGTTGCAGTTTTGGATAAACGGTATCGACTTCAGGCTCCATCTCTTGATGAAAATGGAAGTCTTTCCCCCGATTATAAGGGCAGACCAGCTGACAAATATCGCAGCCGTAAATCACGTTATGCATCTTTTTGCGGTACTCTTCTGGCATCATACCCTTCGTCTGGGTTTGATAGGACAAACAGCGCTGGGCATTCATTCGACCATCGCCCAATAACGCTTTGGTGGGGCAAGCCGTCACACAACGCATGCAATCACCACAACCAAACGGGACTTCTTCATCTGGTTCAAGAGAGATATTAGTGACGATCTCCCCTAGATAAACAAACGAACCAAATTCTTCCGTAATCAGCAAGCCATTACGACCGATAAAGCCAAGACCCGCCCGCTGCGCTGCCGCCACATCCACCAATTCCCCTGTATCGACTTGCGGTGCGAAACGCCATTCGACTTGTTCTTCCATCGTTTGCGCTTGTTCTTTGATAAAGGCGATCAAGCGATCCAATCGTTCTCGCAAAATATCATGGTAATCGATGCCCCACGAGGCACGGGCAAACATGCCGCGTTTTTCATCCCGCGGGACTTTCTCTTTGATTTTTGTCGGATAAGCTAAAGCGATCGCAATGATCGTTTGCGGATTTTCAAATGTCCGTTCAGGATAGATACGCTCTTCGATCACGGGATGCTCAAAACCAGACGTATGACCTTTGGCTTTTTGTTCCCACAAGGAAGGCTCCAATGCCAAAAACGGCTCCGCTGAAGCAAACCCGATCTTGTCAATGCCAAGCCGCTTGCTTTCTGCAATAATTTTTTCTTTTAAAGACATGCTCGCTACCCTCTTTTGTCCGCTAAGCATCTGCTTCTCGGCTTTTTCTCTTCCCCTATTATACGTAAGCACCTGAAAAAAGTCGATGGTGCGGTTTGTTCCCCCAGTTTTTTTCTTTCTTTAAAAGAACACGTGTTGATTGTTTAAGATTTTAATTAATTTTATCGTTATTTTCCTCGCAACGATTGCATTGCCTTTTTCGAATGCTAGACTAGATAAAGGAATTAGAAAGAAATGAACAAATGAAATGGAGATGCTTATGACTCAATTACCCACCGGCTTGACTGCAGCAGAAGTCGCCAAGAAAACCCAAGAGGGGTTGCACAATGATTATGAAACAAAAACCAGTAAATCAACTGCTGCGATCATCAAAGACAATTTACTGACATTATTCAATTTTCTCAATCTATTGATTGGCGTTTTTTTATTTGCCGTAGGCGCCTATTCCAACATGTTCTACTTAGCGATTATTTTTGTGAATATCACCATTGGGATCAGCCAAGAATTGCACGCGCGTAATTTAGTAAAAAAACTCTCACTTGTTTCACCGCAAACGGTACGAGTGATTCGAGATGCCCAAATCCATGAGATTTCAGCCAAAGAATTGGTCTTAGAGGACGTAGTTATTCTTGGTGCTGGGGACCAAATCCCCGCTGATATGACGGTGCTTTCTGGACTAGTCGAAGTCAATGAAGCGATGCTGACTGGTGAAGCCGATCTGGTTGTCAAAGAAGCAGGTGCTTCCTTACTCTCAGGGAGTTTCATCGTCAGCGGTGAAATGACAGGAACAGTCCTTCATGTCGGTGCAGAAAACTACGCAGCGAAACTAAGCAATGAGGCAAAGGTCCACAAACCGATCCGCTCTGAGCTGCTTGCTTCGATCCGTAGTGTATCCAAATTCACCAGCTATGTAATCGTTCCTTTAGGGGTGATTTTGTTCTTCCAAGCCTTTATGATGCGAGATGCTGGGATCAAGGAATCCGTCGTCGTTTCTGCCGCTGCCTTATTAGGAATGTTACCAAAAGGACTTGTCCTGCTGATCAGTATCGCCTTGACGACAGGTGTCATTAAATTGGCAAAAAAACGGATTTTGGTCCAAGACATGTATGCCGTTGAAACCTTAGCGCATGTCGATACCCTTTGTCTGGATAAGACGGGGACGTTGACGGAAGGCCATATGGTTCTCGAATCGATCGTTCCTCTCCAAGCCGACAGCGACCCTAACATGCTCTTAGGGAATTATTTGGCAGCCAGTACGGATAACAATTTGACGATGCAAGCATTGCGTCAAGGCTGTCCTGAGCTAACGGATCATCAGCCGATCGACGTCGCTGCCTTTTCTTCACAGCGCAAATGGGGTGCTGTGGCTTTTGAACATCTAGGAAATGTCTATCTTGGTGCACCTGAAAAAGTCGCCGGCTCTGCTGCCTTGCCGCAAGTCATAGAAGCGCAAGAAGCGGGTCTACGGGTGTTGATTTTAGCCGTAGAAACTGATCCAAAAACGCCGACATCCTTTGACCCAACCAACGCACAAGCGGTGGCTGTCTTGATTTTATCCGATATCATCCGCCAAAACGCAGAAGAAACCTTGGCTTACTTAGCGGATCAAGGCATCGATCTAAAAGTGATCTCTGGCGATAATCCAATAGCTGTCGCAGCGATCGCCCATCGTGCAGGCCTAGCGAATGCCGATCAAGCCATCGATCTTTCTACCTTAACGACCGAAGCAGAAGTCCGAGAAGCTGCGACACGCTATACGGTCTTTGGTCGTGTGACTCCTGAACAAAAGAAACTACTCGTTCAAGAATTAAAAGCCAATCAACGGACCGTTGCCATGACGGGTGATGGCGTCAACGATGTGTTGGCACTACGGGAAGCCGACGTCAGCATTGCAATGGCTGCTGGCGACAGTGCGGCTCGTCAAATCGCTAACTTTGTCTTATTGGATTCTGACTTTACTACGTTGCCAGATGTTTTATTTGAAGGACGCCGCGTCGTCAATAACGTGACCAAAGCGTCGGGAATCTTCTTTATCAAGACGATTTACAGCTTCTTGCTCTCTTTGGTTTGTATCCTGACATCCAGCGCCTTTCCGTTCTTGCCGATCCAAATCACATTGATCGACTTAGCAATTGAAGGTTATCCATCTTTCTTCCTTTCCTTTGAAGAAAACAAAGCACCGATCAAAGGTCGTTACTTGCCGACAGTCTTGCTCAATGCGTTGCCAAATGCCTTGTTGGTGTTAGTCAATTACTTTGCGATCCGCTTTTTACAAACCGACTACGGTTGGTCGCAATTTGATACGACGACCTTGTTGTACTATTTGTTGATCGGGATCAGCTGTATCGCTGTGATTCGCGCTTGCTTGCCATTAAATCCATTGCGATTGTTCTTAGCGATTACCACTACCGTGGGGATCTATGTTGCAGCAATGCTCTTCCACGGTCTGCTGGAAGTCGGTTTCTTGACCGCTGTGACCTTGCCTTATTTCCTTGGCATGATGGCATTAAATATCTGTCTGTACGTTGGGCTTTCTTTCCTAACGAAGCGCTTTTCAGCCAAAATGCTCGTTAAACAATCCTAATTGATTTTGCAGCATCGCTCTTTCTTGCTTTGTCCAGAAAGACGATGCTGTTTTTTTGTCCTCTCCATAGGTGCAACCATACAAGAAGAAAGAAATTTGGTATACTGAACCTGTAGGCGGTTTCAACAAGGACGGTGTTTCTTTGGAAAAGGCAACCCTCTTGTCAAACAGCCAAATTTAATCAGAAAGTGTTGGTGAAATTGGATGAAAAAAAGTATTTTACTCGTTTCTCACAGTCAGCAACTCACCGAAGGATTAAAACAGATGATCGAAGAAATGGCTGATGGCGAGTCAGTCACGATCTATTCTTTAGGCGGGACAGCAGAAGGAGAGCTGGGTTCTGACGCCACGAAAATCGTGGATGCCGTCAACGAATCCGCAGATGCTGAACTGATCTTAGTCTTTGCCGATCTAGGCAGTGCCGTTTTGAATGCCGAACTTGCTTACGACATGCTGGAACCTCAGCAACAAGAACGCTATCACCTGATCGACGCGCCGCTGGTGGAAGGTGCCTTTGCTGCAGCGATCACCGCTGGTTTTAGTGATGATTTGGCGCAAATCGTTGCAGAAGCAAAAAAAGCAGCCGAGAAAGGATGGCATGAAGCATGAAAAAAATCATTAATGATCCCTCAATGATCGTAGAAGAAATGTTGGCTGGTATCGTAGGCAGTTATCCTGAACTGGTCCATCAAGTCGCCGACTCACGGGTGATCGCTAAGAATAATCAAAAAGAACAAGTCGGTCTTGTTTCTGGCGGTGGGAGCGGACATGAGCCGGCCCATGCTGGCTTTGTCGGTGATGGGATGCTTAGCGCCGCCGTTTTAGGCGATGTCTTCACCTCCCCTACCCCCGACCAGATTTTGACGGCTATCCAAGATTCTGATCAAAGACAAGGCGTCTTGTTGATCGTCAAAAACTATACTGGCGATATCTTGAACTTTGAGATGGCCAAAGATATGGCAGAAATGGAAGAGATCACAACGGAGATCGTGGTCGTTGATGATGATATCGCTGTTGAAAATAGCACCTATACGGCTGGAAAACGAGGAGTTGCCGGTACGGTCTTAGTCCACAAGATTTTAGGCGCAGCTGCTCGTAATGGTGCCAGCTTAAGTGAATTAAAAACACTGGGCGATGCCTTGGTTGCATCGATCAAAACCATTGGGGTCGCATTAAAAGCGGCAACAGTTCCTGAAGTTGGGAAACCAGGTTTTGACTTAGCCGATGATGAGATCGAGTATGGCGTGGGTATCCACGGCGAACCTGGTTACCGTCGAGAAAAACTGAAACCCTCACGTGAACTAGCACAAGAGTTGGTGGAAAAAATCTTGGCGGATTATGAAAAGACCCCAGAAAAAGTCGGTGTCTTGATCAACGGTATGGGTGGTACGCCGCAAATGGAGTTATTCGTTTTTGCCAATGATGTCGCGAAATTACTCGCAGAAAAAGACATCCCTGTCTCCTTCCATAAAGTCGGCAATTTCATGACTTCCATCGATATGCAGGGACTTTCACTGACCTTGATCGACTTCAGCGAAACGGATCACACCGATGCGTTAAATGAAGCCGTCACAACAATAGCCTGGTAAAGGAGCGAATAGAGATGCAATTGACAACAGAAACGGTGCAAGCATGGTTAGATACCTTCACAAAAGAAATCGAAGCAAACAAAGCCTATTTGAGCGATTTAGATACACCGATCGGCGACGGAGACCATGGCAACAATATGGCACGCGGCGTAGCTGCTTATCAAGAAGCTTATGCCAAACAACAGCCAACGACGATCAGTGATACCTTTAAAGTCTTCTCGATGGCAATGATCTCAAAAGTCGGCGGCGCTTCAGGTCCCCTTTATGGTTCGGCGTTTATGAATATGACTAAAGCAACGAAGGAACTAGAAACGATCGACTCCTTTGAACAATTAGGTACGATCGTTGAAGAAGGCTTGACGGGCATCAAAATGCGGGGAAAAGCTGAGTTTGAGGATAAGACCATGATCGATGTCTGGCAACCTGTCGCAGAAGCCTTGAAAAAAGGTGAATTGACCAAAGACACGATCGAAGCAGCGAAAGAACATACCAAAGAACTCGTTGCTAAAAAAGGCCGCGCCTCTTATGTTGGTGAACGTGCCATCGGTCATATCGATCCCGGATCGGCTTCTAGTGCGATTTTGTTTGACTCACTATTAACGGTGATAGAAAAGGATTAAAGAAAAAACGATGCTCTTAAAAAGCACCGTTTAAGACAAAAGACAAACCTTATGATTGCGTAAGGTTTGTCTTTTTCTTGTTTATTCCTCTTGTAAAATCGTTTGGGCAACTAGCTTCACGTATTGATCCATGCCATCTGGATTTGGATGGACCCGATCTTCATAGAACCATGACTCTTGGTCATTACTCAAATCATACCAATCGATCAAGGTCATATTGACGTATTTTTCCGCCATGCGCTCCAACATCCGATTGACTTCATTTTGCCAACGCTGTGTCGGTACCCGCACATTGATCCAGTAGACTTTGCGATCACCGATCTCATTCATAAAGCTGTCAAATTGGGCTTCTGTAAAGGAACCATTCGTCCCTAGCCCCACAAGGACGGTATCCCGCAAAAGATTTTTTTCTTTCAAGTCTTTGATCAATTCAGGACTCGCATACAGCTGGCGCCCAACATCCCCATCAACTACCGCTTGGGTAAAGACTTCTTTCAAGTCAGCCGTTGCATCCAGCATCACGGAATCACCAAAAGCCGTGATTTCAAGAGATTCTGCTTTTTTCACTTGGGCTGCTGTTAAATCATATTTTTCCATGATATTTTTTTCATCTTCACTTGTGTTCGCCTCATCGTCTGCTTCATTGCCTTCAGCATTCGCATTCTTTTGCGATTGCTCTGCCGCTTTTTTATTGGCCGCAATGTTGTCTTTCAACTGCTGCTGCTGGGCATCGACATAATTCGTCGGTGCGGTCACGACGCCAAACAAAGCAACGAGGGTAATCAGTAAGCTGGGCACTAACCACGGTTTTTTCCAACTAAAAATTGGTTTACTGAACCAACCGCGGACCGTTCTGAATGTATCTTTGTACTGGAATTTACGCATTGGGTTTTCGATAAACCGATAGGACAATTCACTGATAAACAAGATCAAGAATAGTTCCACTAACGTGTGCATCAGCACGTTCTCCCCGATATTCCCCACTTTTGCTTCGTAAAAAATCATCACTGGAAATTGATACAAATAAATCCCATAACTGCGCTTGCCGATATAACTGAAAATCGGATTACTCAATACCCGATTCAAGCTGGCTCCGGGATGAGCGGTGACTGCCACAAGAATCGTACATAGGATACTGATCAAGAACATGCCGCCATAATAGACAAAAGTCAAATGATCATCTAAGAAAAAGAACGCTGCGATCAGACCAGCCAAGGAAGCAAAGCCAGAGATATTCAAGACCCGTTTGGCTTTTTGCGGTATCTCTTTCTTCAAATGGGTACTTGGCCAAATGAATGCTAAGGCACTCCCCATCCAGATCGAAAAGAGCCGCGTATCCGTTCCATAATAGACCCGTGTCGGATCAGCGCCTGGTGTGTAAAGGACTGCTAACAGAATTGCCGACAAAATCGTGACTGCGGCAGTAAATTTAAAGGCGCGATGCCTCTGCTTGCCGATTTTCATCAGCAAAATAAATACTAAAGGCCAAATCAGATAGTTCTGTCCCTCCACAGCCAGCGACCACAGATGGGTAAAGGGGGATTCATTACCGAACCGATCAAAATAGGATAACCCATGATTGATCTGCCACCAGTTGTTGTAATAAAGCAACGAGCTAACAAAAACCCCGCGCAAATTATTCAACAGGTTTCGCTGGAACAACGTGATATATGCTGCTGAGATAAGCAGCATCATCACCATTCCTGGATAGAGCCGTTTCATCCGCCGAACATAAAAATCTTTGACTTTGATTTTGCCGTTTTGATCCCACTCTTGCCTCAGCAAGTCAGTGATTAAATAACCTGATACGACAAAGAATACTGGAACTCCTAAATACCCGCCTCGCATATGAGTAGGTAGTAAATGATATAAAATAACGCCGATGACTGCCAAGGTTCGAATGCCGTCAAACCCGGTAATATAGCGGCTTGTGCTTAAACGTTTATTCATTTTTCAACCACTTTTCTCTAATTGATCCAATTGTTTCATAAAAAAACAATTTCAGCATGAACGCTATTGATTCCATACTCTCATAATTTACCAGAAATCCCCCATATAAAGCTAGCAACATCTGCTATATTTCAAAAAAATTAATTTTTGGCGAAAAAAAAGTACTTCTATAAAGAAATACTTTTTTCAACTCCTTTTTCACAGTTCTTCTTCATAAAAGCGACCCAAAATCTGGACATTTTCTGCAATACTGACAAAGGCTTTTGGATCGGCTTCTTTCATGGCACTGCGCAGCATCGGCAGTTCAAAGCGTGTCACTACCGTCAGCAAAACCGTTTGTTTGTCATGCTTGTACGCCCCTTCGGCTTCATTGATGATGGTAATCCCTCGCCGCATATGTTTTTGGATCGTTTGAATGACTTCTTCTGGGTTGCGGGTGATGATCGTCACCTGCATTTTCTTTTGCTTCGTAAAGACCGCATCCGTCACTTTTCCACTGACAAAAATCGCGATCGCACTATACAACGCATATTGCCAGCCAAACAAGATCCCTGCGGCGAACAAAATAACAATGTTAAAGAAAATCGATATCGAGCCGATCGTCTTCCCTGTCCGTTTGCGGATGGCAATGCTGACAAAATCCAGCCCTCCTGAAGAAAGACCATTCTTCAAAGCATAGCCGATCCCCACCCCGTTGATGGCACCACCGAAAATCGCACAGATCATCGGGTCCGTCGTAACGGTTTCTTCGGGTAAAATTTGCACGAATAAGGAGGTGAGTAAAACAGTAATTCCAGTAAAAATCGTAAACTTGTGGCCGATCTTAAACCAACCTAGAAAAAATAATGGCACATTCAACAATAATAGCGCAAGAGATAAGGGGATATAAAACCCGAGCCCTTCTCTTGAGATCGTGGTGATGATCTGAGCGACACCCGTAATGCCGCTGGAATAAATATTACCTGGTTGATAGAAGAAATTGACCGCAATCGATGCCAGCAGCGCATAGACGATCGAAAACGAAAGTTTGTTGGCGTATTCTGGATGCGGGAGCCATTTAAACAGAGGAGTCATTGCATTTCATAGCCTCACTTTTTTGATTTGCCTTTATTATACTTCAGCTCATAAAAAAAGAAACGAGCAATGAAAGAAATGGGTGAATTCTCATGAACTTTTTTCATTCATTCACCAATTTCTATTTCATCACTCATTTCATCATGGTTTAACGCTTATTCGTTTTCTTCAACCGTTGTTACATCGATGTTCAAGTCAAACAATTGCATTGGCGAAACGGTACTTGGCGCTTGAGACATTGGATCAGCTGCTTTCCCATTTTTAGGGAAAGCAATGACTTCGCGAATGTTTTCTTCACCAGCCAAGAGCATCACTAACCGGTCTAACCCAAGGGCGATGCCGCCATGTGGTGGGAACCCATAATCCAAAGCATCCAATAAGAAGCCAAATTGATTTTGCATCTCGCGACGTGAGAAGCCTAGCGCTTCAAACATTTGCTCTTGCACTTCCCGTGTATGGATACGCAATGATCCGCCACCTAGCTCGTAACCGTTTAGCACGATATCGTAGGCTTGCGCATAGACTTTTGAAGGGTCTGTCGTTAACAACGGCAGATCGCTTTCTTTTGGCAATGTGAATGGATGGTGAGCAGAAACGTAGCGGCCTGCTTCTTCATCGTATTCAAATTGCGGCCAATCAGTGACCCATAGGAAGTTGAATTTGCTCTCGTCGATCAAGCCTAATTCTTTTCCTAATTTATTACGGATCGCCCCCAATGTTGCTGAAACGATCGCAAAGGAATCGGCACCAAACATCAGAATATCGCCAACTTCCGCATTGGCTGCTGCAATGATCGCGTCGGTCGCTTCTGTCAAGAATTTAGCGATCGGTCCTTTCAATCCATCTTCTTCAACTTTGACCCATGCCAATCCTTTGGCACCAAATTGACCAGCGTAATGGCCTAGATTGTCCATATCTTTTCTGGAGTATTTGTCTGCAGCCCCTTTGGCGTTCAAGACTTTCACAACGCCGCCTTTTTCAAGAGCCATTTGGAAGACTTTAAAATCAACGTCTTTCACAACTTCTGATAAGTCGATAAGCTCCATGTCAAACCGTGTATCTGGTTTGTCACTGCCGTAGCGTCCCATTGCCTCATCATAGGTCATCCGTGGGAATGGCAAGGTAACTTCGATGCCTTTGACTTCTCGCATCACTTTTGCCAACAGCTCTTCCGTATAGGTTTGGATTTCTTCTGCCGTCAAGAAAGAGGTTTCGATATCGACTTGGGTAAATTCTGGTTGACGGTCGCCCCGCAAATCTTCGTCACGGAAGCAACGTACGATTTGATAGTAGCGATCGAAGCCAGCACCCATCAATAACTGTTTAAAAATTTGTGGTGATTGCGGCAACGCATAGAAATGACCTGGATAGATCCGTGAAGGAACCAAATAATCCCGCGCACCCTCTGGTGTTGATTTTCCTAGATAAGGTGTTTCGATATCCAAGAAGTCGTTCGTATCTAAGAAATTGCGGATTGCTTGCGTCGTTTTCGCCCGCATCACGATGTTGTTCGTCATTTTTGGACGACGCAAGTCTAAATAACGGTATTTCATGCGAATCTCATCGCCAACGGTTTGATCATCTTCAATCAAAAAGGCTGGTGTTTTTGCAGTGTTTAAAATCGTGATTTCGCTGATCATCACTTCATAGGCACCTGTCACCATTTTCGGATTGATGGCTTCTGGTGCACGATTGATGACTTGACCTATTACTTCTAACACATATTCACTGCGGCATTTGTCCGCGATTTCCCAGGCTTCTTTCGAAACCTCAGGATTGAAGACGATTTGCACGATCCCTTCTCGGTCGCGCAAGTCAATAAAGATCACGCCCCCTAAGTCACGGCGCTTTTGCACCCAGCCTTTTAGAGTTACTGTCTGGTTTAAATGGGTCTCATTTACTAACCCGCAATATACTGTACGTTTTGTCATTCTTTTTCTCCTCACTCAAACATTTTGGTTGTCATTTCATCGTAGATCTCATCGAAGCGGGCATAAAGATCCGCTAACGGAAATTGTTTTTCTTCACGGCTTGCCATGGATTTGATATTGATCACTTGTTCTGCTAATTCTGTTTCGCCTAGAGTCAGAACCAACCGTGCTCCTTGTTTATCAGCAGATTTAAACTGGGCTTTGGCTTTACGATCCATGAAATCACGATCGGCAGAAAAACCGAAATTACGAATCGCTTGCACGACTTTCAGCGCTTCTAAATTGGTTTCTTGTCCCAAACCAACCACATACGCATCTAACTCATTCAAAGCAGGAATCACAACTTCTTCAGCTTCCATAGTGATCAATAAACGTTCGATCCCCAAAGCAAAACCAAAACCAGGTGTTTCTGGTCCGCCTAGCTCTTCCACTAAATGATTGTAACGACCGCCGGCACAGATGGTGGCTTGCGCCCCCATTTTTGGTGCCTCACTCATGATTTCAAAAATCGTGTGGGTATAATAATCCAAACCGCGCACCATATTTGAATCGATCTCATAAGGGATCTCCAACGCATCCAGCATACTCGTTACGGTTTCAAAATGTGCCTTGGCATCTGGTGTTAAGTAGTCTAGGATCGATGGTGCATCCGCCACGAATTTTTGGTCTCGCTTGTCCTTGCTGTCAAGGACCCGCAAAGGATTTTCATGCAAGCGGCGTTTTGAATCCTCACTAAGCTCCGCTTCATGGGGCGCTAGATAGTCGATCAACGCTTGCCGATAGTTTTGGCGTGTTTCTTTGTCGCCTAATGAATTGATGACCAAGCGCAATTGACTCAGTCCTAATTGACGATAAAAATCCATTGCCATCGCCATTGTCTCAACATCGGTCGCTGGATTTGCTGAACCGAAAACTTCGACACCGATTTGGTGGAATTGACGCAAACGGCCTTTTTGCGGACGTTCATAACGGAACATTGGTCCCATGTAAAACACTTTATAAGGCTTCGTATGTTCTGGTCCGAATAGTTTGTTTTCGACATAAGAACGAGCGATCGGTGCGGTGCCTTCTGGACGCAACGTCACATGACGCTCTCCTTTATCGTAGAAATCATACATTTCTTTTGAAACGATATCCGTTGTGTCCCCGACACTGCGGGCGATCACTTCAAAGTGCTCAAAAATCGGTGTCCGAATTTCGTTGAATTGGTAATCGCGAAACACTAAACGTGCTGTTTCTTCTACAAATTGCCATTTTTCGGATTCTCCTGGCAAAATATCGTTGGTTCCTTTTGGACGTTGGTAACTCATCGTATGCATCCTCCTATTTGTTTCATGGTTGCCCATGTTCTTTGCTTTCATTGCTTGTTTGCTTATTCACCTATTGCTTGTTGCTCGTTGATGTGGGTGGGTTGTTCGCGTGTTTGGCTTTTGGGTTATTGCGCTCTTAGTGGTTGGTTGCTGCTGGTCATCATCTATTCTGTCTTGCTCCAAAAGACAATCCCAGTGATTCCTAGTTTGGTTACTTCGCTCCCTACGGTCGCCTAGTACTGTTCATCATCTATTCTGTCTTGCTCCGCAAGCCAATCATAGTGATTCACAGCAAAAAACTCGCCCTTGTTTTTTTATACAAGGGCGAGTTTTGATTACACGCGGTACCACCTAAATTCGAGAAATGTTCTTCTCCTTCGCTCGATTAACGCTCGGTCACGGAACAGCTTTTCTTCTGTTCATCTCCAGATTGTCTTTCCTTTACACGTCCTAAACTGCTTTCAGCCGGGGCAGTTTTCTCTTTTAAGGAGTAGAATAAAGTACTCGATCCTTCACTGATTTTTGATATTATCTATAAACTACAAGAAAGCTATGAAAAAGTCAAGGTGTTTCACTGTCTTTTTCACTCCGCTGCTCTCTAGTAGCATTTTCTCAAGTGTTCAACACAAAGAAGCTCTCCTTCTGTTTGCTTTTCTTCCTTTTTGCGTTATGCTGAATAACGAAGGTTTTGTTTCTATGAAAGGAGCTGTTTTTATGTCTTTATATTCAGGCTATATCCGTCAACCACACTACTATGAGACCGATCAAATGGCGATCATCCATCACGCCAATTATATCCGCTGGTTTGAAGAGGCCCGCGTGGAATTACTCGCGTTTTTGGATTTACCGTATCATACCATCGAAGAAGCGGGCTTGATCGTTCCCGTGCTGGAAGTCAGTGCGCAATACAAAACGATGATTCGTTACGAAGATGAGGTGCGAATCGATGTTTTGGTCGACAAATATACTGGCACGCGTTTGGATTTTCGCTATGAGATCTACAAAACTAGCGATGGTCAGTTGGCAACGACGGGGACTTCAAAGCATTGTTTTTTAGCAAAAGAGACCAATCGCATCGTGCAGCTGAAGCGTAGTTTTCCTGAAATCCATCAACGATTTGCTGATTATGCTACCCTGTCAGGGGAATAATCAATTCTGATCACTCATTTAAGTCAAAATCCTTGCTTTTTGAAACGGCTTTCGTATAATCAAAAGTAATTTCAGGGAAGGATGATGGCGATGTACGTGATTAAAGTTTTGCATGGTTACATTGGCAAAGATGGTCGTCGCACTCGTGAAAAAATTCCAGACAAGTTATGGGTCTTTGAAGATCGGAAGCAGTCCGAAGCATTTGCAGATAAAATTGGTGGTCGCGTCAAACCGTTAACTGAAGTCAAACAGCATACGTAAAAAAATAAGCCGTTATCGTCTTTTGCGCATAGACGATAGCGGCTTATCTTTTTTACTGCGAAACAGGATTAGTCATCCAATTCGGTTTCTAGTACTTCACCTGTTTGGGCATTGATTTTCACATCTGTTTGTTTGTTGCCATCTTCTACTTTGACTTCCCAATAGGTTACATTCATTTCTTTGTCTAATGACCAATCTGTTGCTTGACCACCGCCAGCTTCTTTCACGGCAATATCAGAAATTTCTTCCAATGAAAGCAAGTTGGTTAGGTCCAATTGATCGGCATCTTTTTTGACACCGTTTTGTTCATCGGCATCCAATTTTTCCGTTCTTTCTTCAGAAGTTTCTTTGGTTTCTGCATCGATCTTTAATTCAAACTCATTCGTGTCATCCACGCCTTCTACTTGGTAGAAGTAATTGCCAAAAGAAGTATCCAAATCAATCGAAGTGATCGCTGCATCTGGGTATTTGTCTTGGAATATTTGGATCGCTTCTTCTACGGTCACCGTAGGTAAGCCGCCATTGGCGATCGCTGCACTGCTTGAAGAGCTGTCTGTTGCTTGTGACGACGTTGTTTCACTTGATGAGGCAACTGCTGTGCTTGAGCTGCTGTTTTGCACAGGTTCTGAATTTCCAGTGTTGTTTTGTGTACATCCTGCCAATAATCCTAATGCGGCAATTCCGAATAAAATAGTTGTTTTTTTCATGTTTCATTCCTCCAATTGTTTGTGTATTCCTTTTTTCTATATATTTAGAATAACAAGTTCCTCATGAAAAAGAATCAAAAATGCTTGAAGAAAATCTAAAAAAATCTTCATCTTTCTCTTTCATTTGGAAAGGCAAGTTTAAAGATACTGCCTTGCGGTTGATTGTCTGTCACGGTAATTTTGGCATGATACTTGTCTGCCAGCTGTTTTACCAGTGAAAGCCCGATGCCTGAACCAGCAATCTGGCTGGAACGAGAATCTTCTACTCGATAGAACCGTTCGAAAATCAAGGCTTTCTTATCATCGGGAATCCCAATGCCAAAATCGGCGACGGTCAAAGACATCTGTCTCTGCTCTTGCGTCAAGGTCACATGAATCGGCTGATCGGCAGGTGAATACTTCGCGGCATTTTCTAACAGGTTTTGGATGATTTGCTGGAAGTCACGTTTATGCCCACGTTTCATACATTGGTTCTCCACAAAATATTCAATCGATTACGGAACGATCGTCGCTTGTTTTTCACACTCTTCTCGGACGATCTGGGAAACATCAACAAAGGTCATTTCATCTTGGGATTGATTTTTTTCTAGGTCCAACAATTGATTGCTCAATGTTTCCAAACGCTTCGACTCTTTGTCGATAAACGCCATTGAGGAAGGAATGACTTCGGGATGTTTGGTTCCACGCCGCTGGATCAATTGGACATGTCCGCGAATCGCAGCTAAAGGTGTTCGCAGCTCATGGGAAGCATCGGCAACGAACCGTTTTTCCCGCTCGATCGTCTCTCGCTGTTCTTTCAATAATTTATTAAAGGCCAATGCCACTGAACGAATCTCGATGGGCTCTTCAGAAACCGTCAGTTCTCCTGTTCGACTTTGTTCAATGGCAGCAATTTCTTGCGCCATACCCGTAAGCTTCTGACTCCATTTCCCGACACTCCAATAAATCAGCAGACTGCCCACGACAACAGCGATCAGATTCAAGAAACTGCTGATCATAAAGAGGCCATAGGCTAATTCCACACTATCCTCCCCATTGATAGCGATCGTCACCTGATCCCCATCGACTTCTTGGGTTTTCGTGTAATAGATGCCCTCCTCTGTAAAAACGATGTCTTCGAGAAAAGGAATCACTCGCCCTTGATTGATATCGGCAAAAATCTCTTCCGCATCTTCTGATGAAACGACACTGCCATCGGCTAAGATCACTTGCAGGGCGTCTTCTTCATCTGCCGAGACATAGGCATTGACGAGAAAGTCCCAGGCATCCCCTGATGCCTCACCTTTTTCGATGGCTTCAAGGATGTTGCTGGCACGATTTTCGATATGTTCAAACAAATAACCTACGGATAATAAAATAAACAGCAGATTGAAGAGAATCAGCAGACCAAAGAGAATCAAGGAAAAGCGGCTCGTCAATTGAAACTGGGCTGTTTTTCTACGTTGGTTGGCTGACTTATTCTTCATGATCGGTCCTCAAGACATAGCCTAATCCACGAACGGTTGCGATCATTTTGCCTTTGCCGCAAACATCCAGCTTGTTCCTCAGTGTGCGGATATAGACATCTACAACATTTGTTTGGCCGTCGTATTCATAGCCCCAAATCTCATTCAACAGGTCATCTCTCGTTTTGACGACCTCGGGTTCTTTCATCAATTCATATAAAATCCCAAACTCTTTGGGCGTCAACTCAATGGTTTCACCGGCAACCTGAACCAAGTGCTTGGCGATGTCCATCATCAGCTCCCCCGCCACTAATTGGTTTTGCTGGTTCTTTTGTTGTTTGGCTTCTCGTTGCAAACGCCGCTCGATCACCCGAATTCTGGCAAACAGTTCTTCGATTTCAAAAGGTTTCGTTAAATAATCATCTAATCCGACATCAAGCCCCGTCACCACATCGGCGGTTTGATTTCTGGCGGTCATCATCAAAATCGGGATGTCGCTTTCTTTGCGTATCCGCCGCGCCACTGTGATGCCGTCATAGATTGGCAGCATCCAATCCAATAAAATCAGATCAAAGGCATTTGCTTGCTGATTGAACAAGGTCAATGCCTCTTGCCCATCTTTGGCCCAGACCGTGTCATATCCCTCAAAAGTCAATTCGGTCTGAATAAAACTGGCTAAACTTTCTTCGTCTTCTACTAGCAAGATCTTCAAGGCCATATGCGCTCCTCCTCCTGTTTTGCTTCTATCATAACGGATTTTTTCGAAACTTCCTAACTGATTGAAAGAAAAAAATCATGAAGATTTTTTCATGTTCAACCAAAAAAGACGGCATGAACCAAGGTCCACTCCGTCTTTCATTTATTCCATATTTTTTGCTAGCTGATACGTGCCAACAAGTTCCCCTTGTTGGAGTTGAAGCACGTAAGGACATGTTTCAGCCAAAAACTCGCGATCATGACTGATCACCGCTAGCAGATCAACTTCTTTAGCGACTGTTCGCAACAGTTTTGCGACTTCTTCCATTTGCTGCAAATCTAACCCACTCGTTGGTTCATCGAAAAACAACAAGCGTTTACCAGAAAGCAGGGCACTGCCGATGGCAACTCGTTGTTTTTCCCCACCCGACAAGCTTTGCGGATGTCGGGCAAGGAGTGGTGTTAAGTGCAACAATGAGACAATTTCTTCAAAACGCGCTGGGTTTTGGGCTTTGATCAGCAGCTCTTTTTCCACCGTTTCAAAAAACAGCTGCAAGTTAACATCCTGCATCACAAGAAAGCTTTCCTGCAGCAGCTGCTTTTGGGTCCGCTTTTGTCCATTGATGGCAAATACTGCTTCTGGGCATTTTTTCAATCCTGACAGGACTTGCACCAACGTACTTTTGCCAGCACCATTTGGTCCAACGATCCCCACAGCTTGCTTCGTCGGCAATTGTAGTTCAGGCAAGTTAAGCGCCCAATTTCTGCTGTTTGCTGAGCGTTTCGATTGCTTGATCTGCAGATGCGTTGCCCTTAATCCAGACTTTTCTGGCAAAGATTCTCGGCAGTGCTGATTTTCCAATGCCGCCTCGCCTACTTTTCGCAATCCCAACTCGTGAATTGCCTCCTCGGGCAGTGACAACAGCTGATCTGCTGGATAAGACGCCCGCAATCGTCCTGCTTCTAATAGACAGAAGCGATCTGCCAGTGGCGCCAAATACGCCAAGCGGTGTTCGGCGATCACAATGGTTTTCCCTTGTTGTTTTAAAGAAGCCAATCCTTGAGTCAACTTTTGGATCGCTTCTTGATCCAAATTACTGGAAGGCTCATCCAATAAGAACACATCATGGGGCAGCATCGTGGCTGCAGCGAGAGCAATCAGCTGCTTCTCCCCACCAGATAGGTCAAAGACACTAGCATCAAGCAACGGGGTCAGGGAAAACTGCTGTGCTACTTCGGTGATTCGCTGCCGAATGTTTTCTGGTGCGACGCCCGCATTTTCCATCGAAAAAGCTAACTCCGAATAGACATCCGTGGTGAAAAATTGAGTCTTGGGGTTTTGAAAGACGACGCCAATCGTCTGGGCATAATGGGAGAAATCGGCAACTGGCAAGTCTGTTTCTCCGACACGGATCTTTCCTTGCACTTCGGCGGGATACAGCTCAGGGATCAAGCCATTCAAAACATTGAGCAAGGTCGATTTTCCGCTGCCGCTAGCGCCGCACAAAACGATAACTTCCCCAGCTGCGACTGTCAAAGAAAGCTCAGATAATACGGTTCGATTTTCTCGTTTCACTGACACTTGTTCTAGTGTGATCATCCAAGCCACATCCTTTTCACGATAAAGCCGCATAATGCTAAAAAGACCAAGCCATCCCACCAGCGCAGCTTCAGTTCGTGGACGGTGGTATGGGGAGTTTCTGATGCTAACCCGCGAACCAGCGCCGTAGCCGACAGTTCGGTTGCGGTCTTTTCAGCCGACATCAGTAATGGGATCAAAAAATACTCCGCACTTTGCAGTGGATGAAGCAAGATCGATCCTGCCGACAGCGAGATGCCGCGAAAGCGCATCGCTTGGCGAATACTTTTGAAATCTTGTACCAATGTGGGAAAAAAACGAAATAAGACTGCCAGCGGGACTAATAATACATTGGGCACATGCATTTTTTGCAACGCCGCCATCCACTCACTGTTCTTCGTCCCACTAATGGCAAAAGCCGCCGCCATGATCGTTGGCAATAAGCGGCGATAACCGACGGAAAAGAAATCCAGCAACACGATCAATAGGTGGTTTCCTTGGCGAAACAAAAAACTATCTGCCAGTGTCAGCAAGACAAACACGCCATAGAACATCAGGCCTTTTTTCCAAAAGCCGCTGACTAAAAATAGCAGCAGCAAGAACGTGACAAAGACAAACTCATCGATCCAGCTAATGGACACCATCATAGTAAAACTAGCAAAGAGAATCACCGCCAATTTGCTGCGGGGATCAAACCTTGTTTTCGACACATTCCTCACCCTTTATGCGATTGGATCGTTGGTTGAAAATGTTTTTCCATCAAGCGGCTACCAATGCCTAAACCAGCCACCGCACCAATCAAAACGGCCAATGCACAAAGCCCCAACATCACATTGGAGGTATGAGCAAACACACCGGCAATGTAGGTTTCATCTTTTCCGCGAGCCACTAATGAATCGATGTAGGCATTTTTCATAAACCACAGGGGCAAGATCGGGCCCATCAAGCCAAAACTAAAGACGATATAACTCGCCAGTACGCGAACGTTCTCTTTGAGCTTTGTTTTGTATTGAATCAAATCAGCTGTTAAGGCACAAATCATATTGGGCAAAAAGGCCAATGGAAAATGTCCTGAAATCAAAAAAAAGAGCCCTACCACGGTACCCATAATGGTGATTGCGCCAAATTTCGGTACTTTATTCAATAAAATCAGATAGATAATGCCAGAAAACAAAGCGGTGACTGCTGGAATAAATAAATTATGAAAACCTGGGATCACAAAACGCAAAATCAATAGACAGACGCTCATTAAAAGAAAATAGATCGCTGTATAGATCCCCACTGCAATTAAATCTTGAACCTTTAGTTTTTTCACTGCGTATACGCTCCTTCTTGCAAGCAATCAATGAAAAAACCGTTGCTGCTTGCTTGTACAAACTTATTTTTACAAAGCCTCAGTATAGCACAAAGCAGACGTTTTTATGGGGAGATATGCTTATCAACAGTCGATTTTCTTCTAGAACAGAACCAACAAACAGACGTCACTTCTGAATGGCTCCATTTCAACACACAGGGACCTTTAAAAATCCACTAATGGAAAAATGATGCTTTCACACGCTTAGTTGTTTTCTCCTCTTCCCATCTTTGCGAAATTAATGAATAATAGATAAAGACAAACATTAAAAATCAGCACAGACTCTTCATCATTTTCTTTATTAAGAAACCAGCAGGTGCTTCTATAAAAAAACAATAAGAAAGCTGACTGTCGCTTATTCGTTGAAGAAAATCAACGCTGTACTGCTGTGTAAACAGCATAAACCCAACTGTAAAAACATTTTGACACTTGATTTCAAGGCATTGTCAAAGACATTTGATCGTTAGAATGCAGACATTGGCCTAAACTAATGGTAGAAGGAGCGGATAAAATGAACTTAAGCAAACAAATAAAAAAACATCGGGAACGATTAAGTCTCTCTCAGGAAGGGCTGACAGAAAAACTCTATGTCTCCCGACAAACGATCTCCAATTGGGAGAATGAAAAAAGCTATCCTGATGTTCACAATTTATTATTGCTCAGTGTTCTATTTGATGTTTCTTTAGATGAATTAGTCAAAGGGGATGTTGAACAAATGAAAGAAACGATTGAGAAAACAGAAATGGATCGTTACACAAAAATGATGCTGCTTTTTATACTATTGACCGCACTCTCTGTTGGGCCTGCTCTTTATTTACCCGGATACTGGTGGATTGTCCCGCCTCTATGTTTTTGGCTCGTCTCCATGTATGCCGCATTAAAGATCGAAAAAATCAAGAAAACCCAAAATATCAAAACGTATAAAGAGATCGTTGCCTTCATGGAAAATCAAGACCTCGATGCCATTAGAAAAAAGCGCGACGTCAAAAAAGATTTCCTTTCAACAGCATTCATCGTCGTGGTCTTTACCTTGATCGTCGGCATCATCGCATGGCTTAGTACACTGCCGCATTTACTGATGCGCTGATCAAAACACAGGTTGAAGCTGCTTTTATGATGAAGCCGCTACAACCTGTGTTTTTTTCAATTCAATGATCTCATCTACATAAATCAAATTTTTCGGGCGATGGGTGATCATAATGACTAGTTTATTTTTCAATTGGTCTTTGATCGCTGCAAAAAGCTTTTCTTCTGTTGTTACGTCTAAAGCAGATGTGGCTTCATCAAGAACAATGACTTCTGCGTCTGAGAAAAACAATCGGGCAAAAGCGATTCGCTGTTTTTCCCCACCAGAAAGGTTGGCTCCTTTTTCTCCAATTTCAGCAGATAGTCCTCCCTTGAGTACCTGATAGAATGCGCCTAATTGACATTTTTCTAATACCGCTATGATTTCCTCGTCTGCGATTTCCTTATCAAAAATAATATTCTCTTTCAGCGTTCCTTGGAAGATTGGGGCATCTTGCGATAGATAAAAGATATGCTCATAGAAATCATTTAAGTTATAAGCAGCTAAATTTTTGTGATTGATCAGGATCGCACCGGTCGTCGGCTGATACAAGCCTAAAATCGTTTTGACCAGCGTTGATTTTCCCGCGCCGCTTTCTCCTACTAACCCATAAATTGCTCCCCGCTTCAGCTCCAGTGTGCTATTGGTTAAGATTTGCTTTTCTTGAAGTGTGACGGATAGATCCTTAACTGTGATGCAGTTGATGGTCTCAGACAATGCATCGCCTTGTGTTAATGCTTTGTCCTCTGACAGATAGAAAAATTCGTTTAACCGTGCAAAGGCAACTTTATCTAAGTTGTATTGAACAAAAATCACGTTAAATATTGCAACAGGCGTGTAGATTCGATCCACATAAATAATCAATGCTGCTAAACCGCCCAAGCTGACCGTAATCTGATTTGTAAATGCCAATACCACAATTGCGACTTTGATCAATGCGACTAAGACTGCAAAAAAACCAAAGAAAAACTCATGGATCATCGTCATTTTCGTCAAACGTTCTGTTGTGTCAGCAGCCATGTTTTTATATTGTGCGATCTCTTTTTCAAACCGTTTATTGATTCGAAACGTAACCATTTCCGTTAGTCCGCGAATAAAGGTGCTATTCATGGTTTCTTCTGAAACTAGCGCACGTTCTTTGAGAGAGCGTAAAACTTTCAAAAGCAGATTGGTCACGATAAACACCACTAGATAGCCCACAAGGATCGCTGGAATCAATCTTTTATCGATCATAGCAATAAAAGCTAAGTTAAACAGTGTTTCGGGAAGCAATTCTTTAAACAAGCGTCCATAAAAATTCAAATGGATATTTCTGCCAGCCGCTGCTCCCGCTTCGGTTTTCTGTAAGAGTGCTCCAGAGCCGATCTGCAAGTACTCGGAATAGGCAATCTTGCTGATTTTTACTAAAGCTTGTTCTTTGAGATAGAAATACATGCTGTTGTACAATGTTGTTTTTGGTTTCTGCTCGAGATAGGACAAAAGCGGTACCAGTACTAGCGTTAACCCATAGATAAAAACAACTGGCCAATCAAGTGTCTTGCCAAATGAATCGAGTAGTTTTTGAAAATAAAAAACATTCGCGGCACTCAAAAATGAGACCGCAATTCCAATCCCAACATATACCGTCAATCCTTTTTTAAAATGCCGCCATAAATCAATTGCCATCGTATGCTCCTTTTGCTGCAGTGTTCGTGGAAAAATCGTAAGATAAATAAAACAAACGTTTTCAAAAGTATAATCTATTTTTCGCTTAATGGAAAGAAACATATGAAAGATAGTGAGAAACCATTCTTCGGTCATCGAGAAAAAACAAAAAACCCCGCTCAAGAGCGGGGCTAACGTTGTTGCCAACGATGGATTATTTGTTTAAAGCGTCTTTTGCTTGGTCAGCTAATGCAGTAAATGCTGTTGCATCGTTTACAGCCAAGTCAGCTAACATTTTGCGGTTGATGTCGATTTCAGCTAATTTCAAGCCGTGCATCAATTTTGAGTAGCTTAAGCCATTCATACGAGCCGCTGCGTTGATACGAGCGATCCACAATTTGCGGAAGTCGCGTTTCTTTTGACGACGATCGCGGTATGCGTAGTTGTATGAATTCATTACTTGTTCTTTTGCTGTTTTAAATAGAGTGTGTTTAGAACCGTAGTAACCTTTTGCTAATTTAAGCACTTTTTTACGACGTTTACGAGTTACTGTTCCACCTTTAACACGTGCCATGTATAATTCCTCCTAATATGAAAATCGATAATTGTTTGTATACGTGAAGCTTGGGTTACGCAATTATTTCATGCGTGCTAGTTGTTGACGGATACGTTTGTAATCGCCAGCTGAAACCATTGAAGCTTTACGCAATTGACGACGTTGTTTTTTTGTTTTGCCGTGGAAACGGTGACTGGTAAAGGCACGGAAGCGTTTCAATCCGCCGCCGCCAGTGCGTTTTACGCGTTTTGCTAATCCGCGGTGTGTTTTTTGTTTTGGCATAACTAATTTCCTCCTCAAAATCTTTCGTTATCTGACTTTAAACTGAAACTCAGTGAGTCATTATTTATCGTTTTTTGGTGCTAATACTAAGAACATACTGCGGCCATCCATTTTTGGCTTTTGCTCAACAGTTGCCAAATCAGCAGTTTCTTCCGCCAAACGATCTAACACTTTCTGACCAATTTCTTTATGGGTAATGGCACGGCCTTTGAAACGGATCGAAGCTTTCACTTTGTCCCCTTTTTCAAGGAATTTACGTGCATTACGCAATTTTGTGTTGAAATCATTGACGTCGATCGTTGGACTTAAACGAACCTCTTTAATGTTGATTACTTTTTGTTTCTTACGAGCTTCACGGTCTTTTTTCTGTTGCTCAAAGCGGAATTTCCCGTAATCCATAATTCTTGCTACTGGCGGCTTAGCATTTGGTGCCACCAATACCACATCAAGGTTTGCTCGTTCTGCAATTTGCAATGCTTCAGCTTTACTCTTTACACCAAGTTGTTCGCCGTTTTGATCAATCAAACGCAATTCACGTGCACGAATGCCGTCGTTTACCATCATATCCTTTGCTATGGTCATTCACCTCCGAGTTTTTTGAGAGAAAGAAAAGCTTGTCGATTCGAAATCAGACAATAAAAAAACGAGTTCTTCACGAACCCGCACGTACTCCACACAAATAAATGGTAGGAATCCTATTCTGCCCAGCGATATCTTCACTCAGGCGAGAAGCGGGTGCTTCTGCTTTTATTTCTCAACTTTTATAGTATACTGCTTTTTTCTTTTATTGTCAACAGTTTTCATGATTGTTTCAAAAAAAGCCGGAGCATACGCTCCGACTTTCGCGTTTCTTATTCTGCTTTCAATGCAGCCATCGTGATGTAGTTGTATGGTTGGTTGAAGTGAGGCAAGAAGAAGATATCTAATAGCTTCATCTTGTCGATCGTTACGCCTTCTTCGATCGCTAGTGAGAACATGTGGATGCCCATTGCGATTTCAGATGTACGTGACGCCATTTGTGCACCAACGATACGGCGTGTTTCTTCTTCATAGACGATGCGGATCTTAACTGTCGCATTTTCTTTCATGAAGCCTGGTTTTTGGGTATCTTCGTAATCAGAGTATTTCACTTTCATGCCATTACGTTCGGCAGCTTCGACTGACAAGCCAGTTGAAACCATGTTGTAGCCGAAGATCGAAATCCCGTTTGATCCTTGAACACCTGTTGATTCTAGAGACGTTCCGCCGATATTATGGGCTGCGACGATCCCTGAACGTACGGCATTCGTTGCTAATGCGATATACGTTGTTTGCTGCAAAGCATTTGAGTACACCGTTGCACAGTCACCGACTGCGTAAACATCTGCATCGCTTGTCCGTTGATGGCGGTCCACTAAGTACGCGCCGTTAGCAAACAATTCCAAATGATCTTTGCCTAGCTCGTTGTTTGGTAAGAAACCGATCGCGTTGATCACTAGATCAACTGGGTATTCGCCGTTGTCTGTTACAACTGCTTCTACTTTCTCTGTTCCTTTGTATTCACGTGCTAATTCACCGAAATGCAATTCAATGCCATTGTCAGCTAAGTTTTTGTCCATATCTTCTGTGAACCATTTGTCGTAGTAGTTTGGCAATGCCCGTGTCGCTGCATCAAAAAGCAACACATTTTTACCACGGCGTTTTGCTGCTTCCGCAATTTCAACACCGATGTAACCAGCACCGATAACGGCAACGTTTTTCACGTCTTCTGAGGCTAACTCTTTATCAACCGTTTGTCCATCTTGGAATTTTTTCAAGAAATGGATGTTTTTCAAGTCACGTCCAGGTACTTTTGGTGAAATCGGTACAGAACCAGTTGCGATGACAACTTTATCATAAGATTCAACGATCGTTTCACCGTCATTGGTTACAGCGTGCACTTCTTTTTTCTCAAAATCGATATGGTCAACCACTGTTTCCATATGGATTTTTGCACCTTTTGCTTCAAAATCTTCACGTTTTGTATAGAACAAGCCTTCGTATGAATCGATTTGACGTCCAACCCATAAAGCAGTCCCACAACCTAGGTAGCTTAAGTTTGTATTACGGTCGATCATTACGACCTCTTGGTCTTTGTAGTTATCTAATAGTGTATTGGCAGCAGCAATCCCCGCGTGGTTTGCACCGATAATAACTGTTTTTGTCATGGAAAATTTCCTCCTTTTGTTTACATTGTCATTATAGCTTGCTTGTGAATTTGAAAACTATCAACTTTTTCGCGATTTTAAAAATTTATGACAGTTTTTCGTTGATATACGTCACTTTCAGCGGGTTAAGTTTCTATATCAAAATTATTTTCGTCTTGCAAGCAAAAAGATTGTGAGAAATTATGTATTTAAACCTAAGAATTTTCCTTGTTATAAAAGCATTCTGCAAACCGATTGAATAAATTTCACAATATTCTACTGCTTTTTCGTACCTATTGCGGCAGCGATTCGCCGTGTTATACTGAAGAGAAAAACAGATAGGATGGGATCTTGATGAAGAAAAAAATCGTATTGCCACTACCGCCCTTATTGTCGGCATTAGAGCCACAGGATTTTTATTTAGAAGAAGAACTGCTTTTCGAAGGTGCTTTCTTCGAAGGCGGTGACTATAGCTATGATGCTTGCAAAAATCTCATCTTGAAGCAATGTCATTTCAAGAAAGTGACGATGCAAAAAACACGCTTGAGTCAATGGGAATGCCAAAACGTTCTTTTTGAGAATTGCGATTTTTCTAATCTGGAATGTTTTGGCGCCAGCTTTCATCGGGTTCACTTTAAACAGTGCAAATTGACTGGCACCAATTTTGCGGAAAGCTATTTCCGTGACTGCACCTTTGAAGATTGCGTGGCAAACTTTGCTTCTTTTAGCAACACCAATTTACGGACGATGCTGTTTCGTCAGTGCCAACTAAACGACAGTGAGTTTTATGAAATGGATTGGAAACACTTGACGCTACAAGAAAACCAGTTGAACAATAGCAACTGGTTTCACACAAAATTAGCAACTTTAGATTTTCGGACCAATCAATTTCAAAAGATCGCGTTGTCCTTTGAACAATTGCGGGGGCTAACGGTCGATCAAGAACAAGCCTTGGTCATCGCCGCCGGTCTAGGTTTGGTGATCGATTAACGAATTCTGCGCCATAAAGCAATCAACATCCAGATGGATAACACTAAACTGATCAATAAGGCAATCCCCCAACCGAAAATACTATTGGTAAAAGGCAGTGGAACATTCATGCCAAAGAAACTGGTGACGATGGAAGGCACAGTCAACAAGAGGGACCAAACGGTCAAAAACTTCATGGTATCATTCAAGTTATTGTTTAACAGATTATTGTAGGTTCCAGATAGTTGCTCTAAAATTTGAAAAGCCAGCAACGTCATTTCCACTGCCTGTTTGGCTTCGATCAGGGCATCATCCAGCTGTTCCCGCTCGTCATCATCCATCAAGCGATAAATGGATAACGCTTTGATCTGCTCCAAGAGGACCGCATTTTGTTTCGTGGCAGACACTAAAAAGACTAAACCGACTTCCAAATCGGACATTTGCAGCAGGTTTTTATTGGTGGTTTTTTCCCGTAGTCGCTGATTCAAGCGAATCCGTTCACTATTGACTTCTTCGACTAGCGGAAAAAACGTGCCTGAAATCAAGAATAAGCTTTGAAACAAAAAGTGCAGCGGTGTTTGCTGCGGCTTTTGCAGGATCAAGCGCTCCATCATCGGAATCACATAGCGGGTATCATGGGAGGCAAAAGTAAAGATCTGCTTCTTTTTTAAAATAAACGTCATTGGGCTGGTCTCAAAATGATTGTCTCGCTTTTCTTGCTGAGGTACGTTGAAAACCAGCAGCAATGCTTCTTCTTCGGCATCGTATTCGACTCGTGCGCGTTCGTTTTTATCTAGAGAATACGTAAGCATCTCATCCGACAGATGATATTGTTTTTGTAGTGCCATCACGCTTTTTGCGTCTTGCTGGTCGACTTGAATCCATTCATAGTTTCCATCATAAAAGACATGTTTGTTTTCCACAGTCCATCCTCCACTCTTGCTTTCTTCTATTATAAAAGAAAACAGCCAGAAGCCCAATCAAAGGACTTTTCTGGCTGTATCGGCTATTGCTATTTGCGGGCGTCTTTCAAAGCATCTTCCACCATTGTTAAAACGGCCTGTGCCGCTTGCGGGTCTTCGACAAAATTGAATTGATCGCCATCGATCTGGATCTTTGGACTCTCATTGTATTCTTCGTACCATTGATCGTAGCGTTTGTTCAACTCTTTGTAGTAGTCGTATAACGAAGGATCAAAGGTCAACTGCTCATATTCCCGCCCACGTTTTTCAATACGCTCTAGCATCGTTTCAAAAGAAACGCGAATATGCACCAAAAGATCTGGATGCTTTTTGTGGGCTGCATACGGCAGCTCTTCCAACATATTGGCTAACAATTCATCATAGACTTTGACCTCGGTATCGGTTGCTCGCCCAAGGTCCGCATTTAAATGGAACAACAGTGAATCCTCATAAATGGAACGGTCCAAGACGTTATTGTCGTCTTTCATAGCTTGCTTGATACTTTCAAATCGTTTATTTAAGAAATAGATTTGCAGTAAAAACGCATATTTATTTGGATCTGCATAAAATAATGGTAACACTTCATTGTCATCGATCGATTCATAAAAGGCTTGGCTGCCAAAATGATTGGCGATCAATGCGGTCAAACTTGATTTACCGGCACCAATCGTTCCTGCTAATACGATCACGCTCATATCCCCCAACTCACTCATCACTAAATATTGTATGTTGCACTTGCGATATCAACTATACAATACTATATCTTGTGCCGTCAACTGAAACTTTTGAAGCACAGATCAAGAAGTTTTTCAATAAAAGTTTAAAGATTTTTGCTTTTTTTTGAAATCTCATACGGAATGCTTAACGAAAGAGCCTTCTTCTAGTAAAATAGGAAAGGATCTTTAATTAAATTGTGTTTTTGTCAGGAGATAGTTACAATTGACTGACAAACGATAAATGAATCATGTGGGGTAAGCTCCCTAGAGAAATGAGGAAAATAATGTCAATTGGTACTGGCATAGCTACAGGAAAAATCATCTTAATGGGTGAACATTCAGTTGTTTACGGTGAACCAGCAATTGCTTTCCCTTTTGCGGGAGCAAAAGTACAAGTCGAGATCACAGCAAATGAAACAAACACCTTGATTTCAAGTTACTATCACGGTCTACTTGAAGAAGTCCCCAGCCACTTAAAAAATGTCAAAGACTTGCTGCATCGTCTGCAACAAGATTTCCACACGGGTCCTTTTGCAACCTCCATCGTCAGCACCATCCCTTCTGAACGGGGAATGGGTTCTAGCGCGGCGGTCGCTGTTGCACTGACTCGCGCTTTTTTTGATTGGATCAAAAAAGATTTTACAAAAGAAGAATTGATGACCTATGTCAACTTTTCTGAAAAAATCGCTCACGGCAATCCTAGCGGGATCGATGCTGCAGCAGCTAGCGGGACGGATGCCATTTACTTTATCAAAGGACATCCCATCACTTCGTTTCCCCTCACGATCGACGGTTATTTGCTCGTCGCTGATACTGGTATCAAAGGGCAAACGAGAGAAGCTGTCAAAAGTGTCGCCCATCTTTTTGAAACCAGCAAGCAGCTGGCCAGTCAAGCGATCCAGCGTTTAGGGATCGAAACCAAAAGAGCCAAAGAGGCCATCATAGCCAATCAATTAGAAATATTAGGCGAAAGCATGAACAATGCCCATCAGGCACTGCAGCAGTTAGGGGTCAGCAATCAGCAACTGGATCAGTTGGTTTCCTCAGCATTGGCACACGGGGCTTATGGGGCGAAGCTGACCGGCGGGGGCCGAGGCGGCTGTATGATCGCACTAACCAAAACGAAGGAACAGGCTGAAAATATCAGCCGTATTTTATTGTCCGATGGCGCTCGTGCGGCATGGATACAAGGATTAGGAGTTTATGAACATGTATAAGGGAAAGGCTCGTGCCTACACGAATATCGCATTGATCAAGTATTGGGGAAAACAAGACGAAACCTTCATTTTACCGATGAACAATAGTTTGTCCCTGACCCTCGATGCTTTTTACACAGAAACAACGGTGGCTTTTTCACCCGATTTTACGCAAGATCGCTTTACATTGGATGGCGTGGTGCAAACAGACGCTGCCACAAAAAAAGTTGCGGACTTTTTGGATCTGGTACGAAAAAAAGCGGACTGCCCGTGGTATGCCACGGTGGAAAGTCAAAACTTCGTCCCAACCGCTGCTGGACTTGCCTCTTCTGCCAGCGGATTAGCGGCATTGGCGGGTGCCTGTAGTGAAGCACTGGACTTAAACTTGTCGGAGCAAGAGCTATCCCGTTTGGCCCGTCGCGGTTCTGGTTCGGCTTGTCGGAGTATCTACGGTGGCTTTGCTGAATGGCATCAAGGCACCGATGAGACTTCTTTTGCCACCCAAGTGCCGTCGAATGGCTGGGAAGAAGAATTGAGTATGATCTTTATTTTGATCAACGCACAAGCCAAAGAAGTTTCCAGTCGTGAGGGGATGCGTCGAACCGTTGAAACCTCTAGCTTTTATCCAGGCTGGCTTTCTGCCACTGCGAGCGATCTCGTGAAAATGAAACAAGCGATTGCCGAAAAAGACTTTACTGCTTTAGGTGAAACGACCGAGGCCAACGCCTTGAAAATGCATGGAACGACCTTAGCCGCCGAACCACCTTTTACTTATTGGTCTTCTGAATCTTTGCGAGCCATGGAATGTGTCCGAATGCTGCGAAAAAAAGGATTGGCTTGCTATTTCACGATGGATGCTGGTCCCAATGTCAAAGTTTTATGCCAAAAACAAGAAGAACAAACGATTTTACGTGAATTAAGTGCTCACTTTGCCTCAGAACAATTAGTAACTGCTCATGCGGGCAAAGGATTAGCCTTTTTACCGGTGGAAGAATCTTCCCCTATCAACTAAGAAGCCATTAAGAAGCCATCGATTAGGAGTGTCGAAATGATTGAACTATCCGTTCCTGGAAAACTATTTATTGCTGGTGAATACGCCGTTGTCGAACCTGGTCATCCTGCAATCATCGTTGCCGTTGACCAATTTATCACGGTCACTGTTGAAGAGGCCCGTAAAAACGGCAGCATCCAGTCTGCCCAATACAGCGACCTGCCGATTCGCTGGACGCGTCGCAAAGGCGAATTAGTCTTAGACCACCGGGATAACCCGTTCCACTATATTTTGGCAGCCATTCGTCTGACGGAAAAATATGCCCAAGAAAAAGGCATCCCCCTTTCCTTTTACGATTTAAAAGTGACCAGTGAACTGGATAACTCGAATGGTCGCAAATATGGCCTCGGTTCCAGCGGTGCCGTGACTGTTGCCACGGTCAAAGCATTGAATCTGTACTATCAAATGGAAATGGATCGGTTGACCCAATTCAAAATTGCGGCTCTTGCCCATCTCGCTGTTCAAGGCAATGGGTCGTGCGGTGATATTGCGGCCTCTTGCTATGGCGGCTGGATCGCTTTTTCAACCTTCGATCACGACTGGGTCTTAGCCAAACAAAAAGACCATACCTTAACAGAATTGATCGCTTTCGATTGGCCAGGATTATCGATCCGTCCCTTGACGGTTCCGAAATCTCTTCGACTGCTGATTGGCTGGACAGGCTCTCCTGCCTCCACCTCTGATTTAGTGGATCAAGTCTATCAATCCAAAGAAGAAAAAGAAAACGCCTATGCTGCCTTTTTAGCAGCCAGCAAAGACTGCGTCAATCGATTGATCGACGGCTTCTTAAATGAAGACAGTCGCACGATCAAAAAAATGATCACGGAAAATCGAAAGCTCCTGCGAGAGTTGTCTGCACTAACTGGTGTACCGATTGAAACCCCCGCACTTAAAAAGCTTTGTGATCTAGCAGAAAATTATTGTGGCGCAGCCAAATCTTCTGGTGCCGGCGGTGGCGATTGCGGCATCGTGATCGTTGACCAGAAAACCGGTATTTTACCATTGATGAGTGCGTGGGAAAAAGCCGAGATCACCCCATTGCCGCTGCATGTTTACCATTACCGGGAGGACCTATCATGAATCGAAAAGATGAACATGTTTCCTTAGCAAAAGCGTTTCATAAAGAACACAGCAACGATTTTGATGCAGTTCGCTTGGTCCACCAGTCCTTTCCGCAAATTGACGTGGCTGATGTGGCAATTACGACGACTGTCTTTGACCGCTCATTTTCCAGCCCTTTTTTCATCAATGCCATGACAGGCGGCAGTGAAAAAACCTTAAAAATCAATCAAGAGTTAGCAGAGATCGCGCAAGCCTGTGATTTGATGATGGCAACCGGCTCCGTTTCGGCTGCCTTAAAAGACCCAAGTGTCGCCGATTCTTTCCGCATCGTCCGCAAAGCCAATCCTGACGGCTTCTTATTAGCCAATATTGGTGCGGGCAGTCCCGTTGAAAATGCACAACGGGCAGTAGAACTGTTTGGCGCCGACGCCTTGCAGATCCATCTTAATGCACCACAAGAATTAGTGATGCCCGAAGGCGATCGTCAATTTAGCCAATGGCTGTCCTTATTGGAAAAAACGATTGCTTCCGTTGCCGTTCCGGTTGTCATCAAAGAAGTCGGCTTTGGGATGTCCCGTGAAACGATCCAGCAGTTACTGGCGATCGGCGTACAAACGATTGATGTTGCTGGTAGCGGCGGCACAAGTTTTACGCAAATCGAAAATGCTCGTCGAAAAAAACGTGAATTGGCGTATCTTGATACCTTCGGCCAATCCACCGTGATTTCCTTGCTGGAAGCAAATGAGATCCAACAGCCCTTTACCCGCATCGCTTCAGGCGGCGTTCGGGATGCTTACGATATCTTCAAAGCACTTTGCCTTGGTGCGGATAGCGTAGGACTATCCGCCACGATCCTCGTGCTGCTTTTGTCAAAAGGCAAAGAAGAAACCATCGCCACCTTACAATCATGGAAGGAACAGCTGCAGCTGCTCTACACAATGGCAGGACAGACAAGCACTAAAGACCTCACCAAGGTTCAGCTGATTTTTTCTGGCGCTGTCAAAGAGTGGTGTGAAGCACGTCAAATTCCCTTAGCAAAGTATAGTTTGCGTTGAGAGATCCAATCGCTGACTACCACATCAAATAAGTAAAAGCAGTACAATTCGTTTTTTATTGTGCTGCTTTTTTTGTGTTCTTTTTTCTATAATAGTAAGTTTCCATTTATCATTTGGATAGTAGCGTTATTTAATCGCTACTTGATAATCACTTTCATTATCAGGTACGTTGTTTTTTTACCATCTTGTTTTCGAATGTGCTATGCTCAAGTTGAGGGAGGAACAATCGATTATTTCTTGAGAAAAGGATCGGTTTTTCATTCCTAGACTACATTCAAAAGGAGGCGTTTCTTATGAGTAAATCAGAATCGTCGGCTGTTTTTTCAACGATCGCTTGTTTGCTATTGATGGCAACTGGCTTTCTTATGGCATCTTTTTCCATTCCTTATAGCTTTGTCCCTTATCTGTTAGCGATTCTTGCTGGTGGTTGGAAACAAACCTGGGAAGGCACGCAAGAATTGGTGCACGACAAACGGTTAAACGTCGATCTATTGATGGCATTAGCCGCCATTGGTGCCTGTATCATTGGTCATTGGTTTGAAGGGGCGATGTTGACCTTTATCTTTTGTTTGAGCGGTGCCCTTGAGGAATATACGACCAACAAAAGTACGCGAGAAATTAGTTCATTAATGGCACTGCAACCAACGACTGCCTTAAAAATGATTGAAAGTGGAGAGCTCGTCGAAGTACCAGTGGAAGCCCTTCAGTTAAAAGATACGATTATGGTGGCAAAAGGCAGTGCGATCCCGATCGACGGTATCGTGATCCAAGGAAACAGCAGCGTTGATGAGGCGGCCATCAGTGGCGAATCCATTCCTGTCGAGAAACGTTTGGGCAGTGAAGTATTTGGCGGAACCATCAACCTCGGTCAGCCATTGTACATTGAAGTTACCCAAACGAGTGAAAACACCCGCTTTGCAAAAATCATTCAATTGGTGGAAGAAGCACAGCAAATGCCAAGTCAAACGGCGACCCTGATTGAAAAAATCGAACGGATCTATGTGCCGATCGTCTTGATCGCCGTCCCGCTAATGATCGTTTTGTGTACGTTTTTCACGAATTGGGGGTTCCAAGAAAGCTTTTATCGCGGCATGGTCTTACTGGTGGTGGCATCTCCTTGTGCCTTAGTCGCCTCTGCTACTCCTGCGACCTTAGCAGCCATTTCTCACGCTGCTCGTTTGGGCGTTTTATGCAAAGGCGGACAAGCCTTGGATGCCTTTGCCAATGTCAAAGCGATCGCTTTTGACAAAACCGGAACGCTGACTCGTGGCAAACCTGCCGTCACTGATGTCCATCTGTTGCTGGATGAACCCTTTATTCCCCAACTGATCGTCGGGATGGAAAAACAATCAAATCACCCATTGGCTGAAGCGATCTTGGCGTATTTTCACGATGAAAAGCCATTGGAATTAGCCGTGGAAGAACAAGCGGGGGTCGGTCTAGCCGCCACTTACCAAGCTGCCCATTGGACGATTGGAAAAGAAGTCGATCTAACATCTGTTGCTGCCAATGAGCAAACTCGCATCCACGAATTGAAAGCAGCTGGAAAAACCTTGATTTATATCAATCGTGACCGTGTGTTAGCAGGGTATTTAGCGCTATTGGATCAGCCCCGTCCTGAAGCTCGTGAGAGTCTTGCCTACTTCAATGAGCAGGGGATTCACACGACGATGCTGACGGGTGATCATTTAGGTACTGCTAAAGTGATCGCAGCAGAAATCGGCTTGTCTGACTACGAAAGTGATTGCCTGCCTGATGAGAAAACCACTCGGATCAAAGAAATGAAAGAAACCTACAAAATCAATGCGATGGTCGGTGATGGGATCAATGATGCCCCCGCCTTAGCGACCGCAAGTGTAGGAATCGCGATGGGCGAAGGAACTGACGTCGCAATGGATGTGGCGGACATCGTCTTGATGAAAAATGATTTGCTGCGCTTGGTCGACAGTCACCGTTTGGCTAAAAAATTACAGCGGATCATCAAACAAAACATCGTCTTTTCTATCAGTGTCATCTTGTTGCTGATTGCTTCAAACTTCCTTGAATTTCTCACGCTGCCTCTAGGGGTCGTGGGTCATGAAGGAAGCACGATCTTAGTCATCTTAAACGGGTTGCGTATGCTTTTGCCATTACACAAAGAAACACCCCAGCAAGCCAAACCAACTCGCAAAGATTGTGATGATTGCGTTTTGTATCAACAGTCTTTGCATACGTGATCACTACTTGCATTAGAAAAAACGCCCGTTGTTGGCACTTCACTAGAAGTCCATCAACGGGCGTTTTGCTGTTTTTTCCTATTTATGCGTGATTGGCAAGTTGTTCCGTGTAGAGTTTGCCATCGTACATCTTAAAGAATGGATAATAGCAGAGAATGGAAACCCCTAAGTTGATCAAAGCGATCAGGATGGCTCGGAAATCACCGCCAGTTCCTAAAAACGCCCCAATTCCGACTGGCGAGATCCAGGGAATGCCAGTAATGACTTTATCGACAAAGCCAAATGAGCTAGCAAAGTAAGCAATCGTGACGTTGATCAAAGGGGTTATGATAAAGGGGATGATCAAATACGGATTGTAGACGATCGGTGCCCCGAAGATCACTGGTTCATTGATATTAAAAAGCCCTGGTAAGATCGCTGCTTTTCCTAAGACTTTGAGCTGTTGTGATTTTGCCACAAACAGCATCAATAAAACCAATCCAAGCGTACTGCCTGCGCCGCCCATAAAAATATACATGTTCACGAAATCCCCAGCAAAAATATTATTGGCACCATCGATATTTTCCGTTAGAGCCACCAACAGGATGGGATTGATGAAACTATTTTTAATAACAGCCGTCCCATGAACCCCCACTGCCCATAAGAGATGGATAAGGAGCATAATCACGATGATTCCTAACCAAGAACCCGTCAACTCTTTCACGAATTCAAATGGTTTGGACAGCAATCCGTGAAGATCCGTGTGGAAAACCGCCAGTACCCCGTTGATCGCCACCATCAAAAAGGCGATCAAAATCGCTGGGATCAATGACGCAAATGCTTTGCTGACTCCATCAGGAACCCCTTCAGGCATCTGGATGGTGATCTTTCTTCTTACACAAAAACGATAGACCGACGTAGCAAGCACTGCGGTGATAATCCCAATAAAGATGCCTACCCCGCTAAAGCGTGTGATCCAACCGCCTATGGCGATTCCATTGTAAACAATGGCAGTTTCGCTGTCTGACTGCAGCAATTGAGCTGCCCCATCGGTAATGTCGACTTGGACGATCGTCATTAAAAAGGCAAACAAACTTAATAACGCCCCTACAAAACTGCTCATAGTCAAATGATCTTCTTTATGATAAATCTCAGTTAAATAATACCCTGTTGCTAAACAATAAAAAACAGCAATCGAGCCGACAGACATCGTGGTCACGACACTATAAAGCGGTGAAAATCGTAAAATCGTTTGTTCGAAAAAGCCAGCCAGTGGTGGAATGATCTGCGGTAAATTATTGATGATCAAAAAGATCGATCCGACGATCGTAAAAGGGACCGTAATAATCCCTGCTTGCATGATTGCGCGAATAAAGCGTAAATTCGCCAACTTATTCAAAGGCGGCATCAAACGCGTTTCTAAAAAGGTAAAAACACTTGTCATCGTTACTCCTCCAACGAAGGGATCGCCCCTTCTTCAATCAGCTTTTGATACCAATAAAAGCTGTCTTTTCTCACTCGTTTTTGTTCTTTTTCCTGTGCATCATTGCGATCCACGTAAATAAAACCATACCGTTTTCGAATCCCCTCATGTACACTGATCAAATCAATGGCAGACCACGGACTGTATCCGATCAGATCCACCCCAGCATTGATCGCGGCTAAGCATTGGCTGATATGCTGCGACAAATAATCGATACGGTACGGATCATGAACCGTGCCATCTGCTTCTAGATGATCTTCTGCCCCTAAGCCGTTTTCGGTAATGATGATCGGCAAGTGGTAACGATCATAAAGAGTCTGCAACGTCGTTTTCAGTCCCAAGGGATCGATGGTCCAATTGAAGGCATTTTTCTTCAAGAACGTATTGGTGAACCCTTTGTAAAAACCACGTTCCATAATGTCTTCACTTTGCTGATCGCTGATGCCGTTTTTCATGTCCCCAGCTTCCGTCGGCTGCTCCACTGTCACCGTGGTGTAGAAGTTCATCGCGACAAAGTCAGGCAAAGCCCGTTTCATCAACGCCTCATCCTCCGGACCAAAGTCAATCGTGAGCCCGTTTTGGTTCAAATAATCTTGAAAGACCGTGTTGTAACGACCGAAGCAGGCAAAATCAAGGTAAGCCCAGTTCCGGACACTGTTGAAGTACAACGCTGATTGGTTGTCTTCTGGTCGACTAGTCGCCGCATAGACCAACGAAATATTTGGCACCGGTCCGATTTTGCCATTTGGAACGATTTCATGACACGCTTCGAAGGCATATTTTTCAGCGATCATCAGGTGATGAAATTGCTGGTATTTTTCTGATAATGGAATCTTTTTCCCTAATATTTTTTGATCCACCAGCAGCATGATATTTGGTTCATTGATCGTCAGCCAGTGCGTCACTCGATCCCCATAGGCCGTAAACAGCGTTTTGGCATATGCGGCAAATGCCTCAACGGTGCTGCGTTTTGTCCAGCCGCCTTCGTCTTCCAATGCTTGCGGCAAGTCAAAATGGTTCAACGTCACAAAGGGCTGAATCCCGTGTTTCAGCAATTCATCAATGAGATCGCTGTAATGATCCAATCCTTTTTGATTGACGGTACCGCGCCCTTCTGGAAAAATTCGCGACCAAGCGATCGAAAAGCGGAAAATTTTGATCCCCATTTCTGCTAACAAGGCGATATCCTCTTTGTACTGGTGGTAATGGTCGACAGCCACTGTAAAATCTGCGATCTCATGGTTGTCTCTTGGACGAGTATCTTGGACACTCAGCCCCTTACCGTCGGTTTGATACGCCCCTTCGGTTTGGTGCGCGGAAATCGATGCTCCCCACAAAAAATCGGTTGGAAATGTTTGTTTCATATCGTACTCCTTATCCTAAATAAGATGCGTTTGACATCTTAGAATTATTGCTTGCATAGCAAAGACAATATTCTGAATTATCTCTTATTTTTCGCGGTAACGCAAAAAATAACTCCTGTCAAGTAAGACCCTCTTGAAGAGCTGCTACTTAGACACAAAAAAAGCAAAGTCCAGTTTCCTAGACTTTGCTTATGATTTAGAAGTAGCAGCTTATTTTTTCTCTGCTTTGTCTTCGTTCAATAGTGCTTTTCTTGAAAGGTTCACACGACCTTGTTTGTCGATTTCTGTAACCTTCACTAAGATTTCGTCGCCTTCTTTGACAACGTCTTCCACTTTGTTGACCCGTTCGTTCGCAAGTTGTGAAATATGAACTAAGCCGTCTTTGCCTTTGATCAAGTTGACAAACGCACCGAATTTTTCAATACGGACAACTTTCCCAAGGTACACTTCGCCAACTTTTACTTCTTTCGTCAATTCTTCAATGATCTTGATGGCTTTTTGGATCATTTCTGCATCAGCAGAAGCAATCGAAACTTTTCCGTCTTGATCGATATCGATTTTCACGCCAGTTTCATCAATGATGCCATTGATGGTGTCGCCGCCTTTACCGATTACATCTTTGATCTTCGCAGGATCGATTTGGATCATTTCGATCTTCGGTGCGTATTGGCTTAACTCTTCACGAGGAGCAGCCAATGTTGATGTCAATTCATTTAAGATTTCCATCCGTGCTTTTTTCGCTTGATCTAATGCTTCTGTCAAGATTTGTTCAGTGATTCCTTGGATCTTGATATCCATTTGTAACGCAGTGATCCCATCTTTGGTTCCAGCAACTTTAAAGTCCATATCGCCAAGGTGATCTTCTAAGCCTTGGATATCCGTTAAGATCGTGTAGTTTTCACCATCAGATACAAGTCCCATTGCGATACCTGCAACTGGTGCTTTGATTGGCACCCCTGCATCCATCAATGCTAAGGTTCCTGCACAAATACTTGCTTGAGAAGAAGAACCATTTGATTCTAATACTTCTGCAACAAGACGGATTGTGTAAGGGAAGTCTGTTTCATCAGGAATCACTTGTGCTAAGGCACGTTCGCCTAATGCACCATGACCGATTTCACGACGCCCTGGTGAGCCAGCACGACCAGTCGAACCAACAGAAAATTGAGGGAAGTTGTAATGGTGGATGAATCGTTTTGATTCTTCAACCCCTAATCCATCAATGATTTGGTGTTCACCTAAAGGTGCCAACGTACAAGCAGACAATGCTTGAGTTTGTCCCCGAGTAAATAGACCAGAACCATGAACACGTGGCAATAAGCCAACTTCTGATGCCAATGGACGGATTTCGTCTAATTGACGGCCATCCGGACGAATCTTGTCGATGGTGATCAATTCGCGTACCACATCTTTTTCAAGATCTTCTGCGATTTGTTTCACTTCTTTCAAGAATTGTGCTTCCTCTTCATGTCCAGCAAATTTTTCTGCATATACTTCTTTCACTGTGTCTTTGACTTTATCGATCTCGTCTTCACGAGCCAATTTTTCTTCCGTCATAACAGCAGTTTTCATTGTTTGGTAGTAGCCGTCGAAAATTTCTTTTTTCAAGTCAGCATCTACTTGTAACAATTTGACTTCCATTTTTGGTTTGCCCACAGCTGCGACAACTTCTTCTTGGAAGGCAACCAATTCTTTGATAGCATCAAAACCGAATAATAACGCACCTAACATGTCTTCTTCAGAAACTTCTTTCGCTCCTGATTCAACCATGTTGATGGCTTTTTTCGTTCCAGCTACTGTCAATTCGATATCAGTTTGTTCTGCTTGTTCTACTGTTGGATTCAAGACATATTCGCCATTGACCCGACCGACATCGACACCAGCGATCGGTCCGTCAAACGGGATATCTGAAATAGATAACGCTAAAGAAGAACCTAACATTGCTGCCATTGCTGGCGTACAATCTTGTTCAACACTCATTACGATGTTTGTAACTTGTACTTCGTTACGGAAGCCTTCCGCAAACATTGGACGGATCGGACGGTCGATCAAGCGGGCAGTCAATGTTGCTTCCGTACTTGGACGTCCTTCACGTTTGATAAAGCCACCAGGTACTTTCCCTACGGCATACATTTTTTCTTCGTAATTGATCGTTAATGGGAAAAAGTCGGTATCTTTTGCTTCCTTAGATGCAACCGCTGCACTTAGGACAACCGTGTCGCCATAACGAACCAATACAGCTCCGTTTGCTTGCTTGGCTAATTGGCCAACTTCTACTTCTAATGGGCGGCCGCCCCAAGTTGTTTTGAATACTTGTTTTTCTGTCATGTTCTGCTCCTTTTCATCGGATCCCAGCAAGTCACTACTAAACAAATGAAAAAATCGGAATGTCGTTCCGCTGCTTTCATTTGGTTAGTAGGATGCTGCTTACAAGGACCCAAAATTCTTTTTGGCTGCGCTTTTTGATTCACCAGTCAAAAGGCCGCTATTTCGGTGTTTCACTTTTTAGATGGCTCGAGATCACCTGTCAGACTGCATCAGCTGTTTTAGCCGACAATGCAGTCGCAGTGATTCCGCTGCTTGGTCACTACGCTCGCTGCTCTCGCCTAGTACTATTCATCATCTGCTCTGTGCGGCTTGCGCCGCCCAGTCGCAGTGATTCATAGCAAAAAAGTGAGATTCGGGTTGAACCTCACTTTTCTTTGTTTGATTAACGACGTAATCCTAAAGCTTGGATTAATTCGCGGTAACGTTGTACGTCTTTTTGACGTAGGTAAGCCAATAAGTTACGACGATGTCCAACTTTTTTCATCAACCCACGGTATGAATGGTGGTCTTTTTTGTGCATACGTGCATGTTCGTTCAAATGGTTGATTTCTTCTGTTAAAACAGCGATTTGAACTTCTGGAGAACCAGTATCTCCTTCATGACGTGCAAATTTTTTGATGATTTCGTTTTTGCGTTCTTTTGAAATTGCCATGTTTTTCACCTCTTTTTCTTTTTCCCCTGCGACTGAGTAAAACGTTGGTGATTCGTTAAACCAAGTAACAGGTACTGTGCTTTTCACACGTAATTACTTTACTTGATTCTAAGTAAAAAAGCAAGTTTATCTACCTATTCTTTTCGTTTCTTTTGAAAGCTCCTCCAAAACTTATGTTATACTTAGGATACTACTCTATCTAAAGGAAGTGTAAGGATGAGCGTTCTTTCCCGAATCGAGAGCATGAAAAATGAATTATCGCTTTCTGAGAAGAAACTCTTCGCATTCATGGAGGCCAATCCTGAAAAAGTGCCGTCGATGACTGCGAGTCAATTAGCAGAAGCCACTGGGATCAGTGCACCAACCGTTGTCCGTTTTGCGAAAAAAACCGGCTTTGCTAGTTTGACAGATTTAAAAATACAATTATCTGCCGAATCCGGCTTGCGCCACAATGCCAATGAGCATTTAGGCTATGCCGATGTTGAATTAAACGAGCCCTTTCATGCCATCACCTCAAAATTGAGCCACAATGCCCAGGTGACTATGAATGAGACGGCTCAATTATTAGAAGAACAGCTGATGTTGGCTGCCGCTGAACTGATCGCGACTCGTGAACGCATCTTTGTCTGCGGGATCGGTGCTTCCTCATTGATCGCACAAGATATCCAACAAAAATGGACTCGTTTAGGCAAGATCGTCGTGTTTGAAAATGACTACAATCTCTTGTTGCCGCAACTTGTCAAAAACGAGAAAAAAAGTCTGGTCTGGGTCATTTCCAACAGTGGACACACGCCTGAGATGGTTCACTTAGCCGAAATCGCTAAAAATCTTGGCGTTCCGATCCTGTCACTCACCCGCTTTGGCAGCAACCCGTTGACGAAGTTGGCGGATGTTCCCCTACAAGTGTCCCGTTCCAAAGAAGCCAACCAGCGGAGTGCCGCTACCAATTCAATCATCGCCCACCTATTGGCGGTCGATGTCCTTTTCTATGTCTTTTTAAGTAAAAATGAAAAGTTGGCACGAAATATCTATGCGTCACGCCAAGCCATCGCTGATTTTCGTGAGAAGTATTTGTAAAATGTTCATACCCAAAAGAAATCCGCAGGAACATGTTCCTGCGGTATTTTTGCTTCTAATCGGACACTTTGATCAATCAATGGCATTTTTAGCAGCTACTTCTGCCAACCAAAAACTGGATGCTTTGGGATAACGCTCGAAGTTATTCTTCAAATCTACTCGATAAAAACCATAGCGGTTTTTATAAGCGTTCAACCAGCTCCAGCAATCCATAAAGGTCCACATATGGTAGCCGAAACAAGGTGACCCATCTTCGATCGCGCGATGCAGCTGACGCAAATGGTCTTCAACAAAGGTAATCCGGTACGTATCATTGACCTGTCCCGTGGCGTCCATGAACCGTTCTTCCTCTGACACCCCCATGCCATTTTCGGAAATAAACCATGGCATGTTTTGATAGTCATTCTTCAGACGCATCGCAATATCGTAGATCCCTTCTGGATAGATTTCCCAGCCACGATGAGGATTGATTTTTTTCTCTGGCCAATCGTACCCACGAAACAACTGACGCGGCTCAAAGGGATGGGATGCTGCATTCTGCGGAAGGGGCGCTTGGATCCGCAACGGTTGATAATAATTGCAACCGATAAAATCTACGGTATTTTCACGAAAAATTTCCGCATCTGCTGCCTCATATTCAGGGGTCAATTGATGCTCCTTGAACAAGCTCGTTAGTTTTTCAGGAAATTGTCCATAAACGACACAGTCCAAAAAACTGCGAATATACAAGAGGTCCGCCCATTCAGCGGCTTCTCGATCAGCCGCTTCTTGGCTTTTTGGATAAACAGGTGACAAATTCAAGATGATACAGATTTCTCCATCAGGAAGTGCGAGTTTACGAAACTCAGCAACTGCCTTCGCATGAGCTAGCAAAGTATGATACCCCACTTGGATCGCCCGCTTGAAATCACGCACTTGCGGCCAATGAGCATCTCCGTAATACCCACATTCAATATGCACCAATGGTTCATTAAAGGTCGCCCATTTTTTCACTAAATCGCCGAATTGTTCAAAAGCAGTTTTTGCATAAAATGCAAAATGGTCAACGGATTCCCTGGCTTCCCAGCCTCCTTTCTCCATCAGCCACCAAGGCATGTCAAAATGAAACAAATTAATGATCGGTTCGATGCCTTGATCCAGCATTTCCTGAAAATATGCCCGATAAAACTTTACTGCCGTCTGATTCAATGTTTTTCCGTCTGGTAATAAGCGGGTCCATGCAATCGATGTCCGATAGGAATTTAAGTTCATGGCCTTCATGTTTGCCACGTCTTCACGGTATTGATAGTAGGTATTTGAAGTGTCGCTTGGTCCGACACCATCGTAAAAGCGTGACGGCTCTAACTCAAACCATTTGTCCCATGTAGAGGGACTTTTGCCGTCAACAGCCGCAGCCCCCTCGGTTTGCGGTGCTGACGCGGCCGCTCCCCATAAAAAGTTTTTTGGAAAGTGAATCATTCTTTTGCTCCTTTCTGAGTTACCTGCCACGTACGGTCAGGGTTGGATCGTTGAAATAAAAATCGATACTGCTGACCTGCTGTTTCGACTTCCAGACAAAACGATGCAGTATCTTTCAAAGAAATTGCCAGCTGCTGCAATGATGCTTCATCGATCACGAGTTGAAAAGCTACTTGCCCTTGATTAGGCACCCATACTTTTTGAAAGCCACACAGGACTTTTTTTCTCGGCACATATGCTTTTGTGTACTCTTTTAGATAACATTGAATGACTTCTTTGCCAGAAACTGCAGAATGATTTTCGAGTGTGCCGCTAACGATAATGCCTTCACCTGCATATTCAGCCGAAACCGCGCTGCAAGTAAAAGAGGCATAACTAAGACCATAACCAAAAGAATATACTGGTGCGCCGTTTTGATCGAGGTAGTCTTTTTGAAACGCTGTGTTGCGATAATTATAACAGACTGGCAGCTGTCCAACCGTATCAGGAATAGAAACTGCTAATTTCCCACTAGGAACCGTTTCGCCAAAAAGAATCCGAGCAATCGCTTCCCCTCCATATTGGCCGGGATAGCCAGCGTAAAGCAGTCCATCGAATACTTCTTTCAACGGAGCTAAGCAATGCGGTCGTCCAGAAATCACGATCCCAATCAGCGGCTTTTTCCTCTTCTTCAACGCAAACAGTAAATCCAACTGGCATTGCGGCAAATCGAGGGTAGCTAAGTCGATGTTTTCTCCGCTGGTCATTTCCTGAGATCCCCTTAAGGCGGCGCCGTTCTTGTCAAAATCCGTTGTGAAATCACGGGCACTGGAGCCACCAATCGTCACTAAGATGACATCAGCGTCTTCTGCGATCTGACAAGCCTGCCGTCGTTGCGCCGTTGTTCCATTGGCGATTTCGCAGCCTTTTTCGTAGGCGAAATCCACTTGATGCGTATTTAATTTGGTCAACCCTTCCCAAAGAGTCATACACATTGCTTCCTCCTTAAATGGGGTATAATCCCCCAGCTGATGATACAGCTGTTTAACGTGAGGACCAATGACAGCAATTTTTTGTCGCGTTTTCTTCAAAGGCAAAATGCCATTGTTTTCTAGTAAGACGACGGATTCTTCTGCTAATTTTAAGGAAGCTTGTCGGGCCTTTTCTTTGTCTGGCAATGAAACGTGGGGCGTTGCTTCTTTAAACAAGCCAAGTTTTTCTTTCAAAAGAAGCACACGCCGGACCGCCTCGTCGATAACCGTTTCCGCAATCAATCCGTCAAGGACAGCTTCTTCCAATACAGGGAAAACTTCGTCCCATAAACTAACATCTACACCGCTGGTCAAGGATTTGGCGGCTGCTTGCGAGCGACTTCCCAGCCAGTCAGCAATCCGATCCAACCCACACCCATCAGCCATAACGATTCCCGCAAAGCCACTTTCTTCTCTTAAAACATCTTGCAGCAAATACGCATTGGCATGGCAAGGAACGCCATCTAGATCATTGTATGCAGCCATACACCCCAAAGCCCCAGCAGCAATCCCCGCTTTCATTGGTGGCAGATGAATTTCACGGAATTCCCGATCACCGATCGCCACTGGTCCTGCATTGTGCCCCCCCATTCCTGCACCTTGGGCAGCAAAATGCTTCAACACCGCTAAAACGTTCTGTTTTTCTATCGTTGTTTTTGATCCTTGCAATCCTCTGACGGACGCTTTGGTAAAGCTGCTGGTTAAAAATGGATCTTCACTGAAACATTCTTCAGTTCGTCCCCAACGCGGATCTCTAGTAATGTCCAATGCGGAAACTAAGCCGACATGGGCCCCTTTTGCTCGAATCTCTTGAGCAGTGATAGTTTGGGCCGCTTGATACAGGTCGGGATTCCAACTAGAACCGACACTAAAATTGACCGGAAATGTCGTGGCTTCCAAACCTTGGTGCCCGTGGGGACACTCTTCACTGAGAAAGGCTGGAATCCCCAACCGAGTGTGCTCCTGCAAATAAGTTTGAATCATAAGGGATAGCTCATAGGACTCCGCGGTCGTCAGGCCTGTTTGCTGATTTCTACCTGACCAAGGATCAGCCCGAAACACGCCGTAGATCCAGCCAAGACTGCCAAAACGAGCTACTTCTTTTTTAAAGGTTTCAGTCAACATAATTTTTCCGTTAGTTTTTTCATAAACTTCCCAACCATACAGACGCTGATTCAGCTGGCCGATTTTTTCTTTCAACGTCATTTGCCGTAAAAGTGTCTCAATCATATGCTTCTCCATTTCTATTTAGTCTTCTAAATAAAGCATGATGGTCTGGATTTCAAATGGCTGGAAATGGATTGTGATGCTTTGGGCATCCAGCGGCTCGATCGGCAGTTCAGCGACGGTTTCTTCCAAAAGATTCGTTAAAACCGCTTTTTTGATTCTTTTTTGGCAACGCAATTGACAGGCGGTGGTTTGATTGTGATATTCGTACAACCGCACGATCAGTGCCTCTTCATCTTCGGCTTTTTTCACCGTATCCAGCAAGACATTCTTTTGATCGACTGCTAGAAAAGCTTCTGTTGATAGTTGTGGCACACCTGGAACGGTTAGAACGGGAACATTCAATGCCAAAGCTTCTTCCATCGTTTGCGCTTCTTGCCAAGTCCCTTCGTGGGCGTACAAGGAGTAGGTAAACTCATGAAAGTCTTGATCCGCTTCTGGATACGGATCGATCGGCGATTTGATCAAAGAAAGCCCGATCTTTTGATAATCCGTATTGAACCCATATTTCGAATCTGTCAAAATACTAACCCCATAATTTCCTTCTGAGAGATCAACCCATTTTTGACCACAGCTCTCAAAACGTGCTTGGTCCCATGTCGTGTTTTGATGCACAGGTCGTTTTACCTGCCCAAACTGAATATCAAATGTCGCTTCCAATGTGTTGACATCAATCGGCAGCAATGCCTTCAGCAGCAATTGATGCTGTTGCCAATCAACCGCTGTTTCAAAATCGATTCTTCCGGTGCCATGATAAAAATGTAGCCATTGGGTAATAAAAGAATCTTCAAACTGACGTTTGATTTTCAAGGTATCACGAATCTCACCTTGCTCAACGACCTCAGTTGAGAGAACTTGCTTCAAAGGATAAGGCTTCTTCTGGTAATAAATATCAATATCCCACGCATCATAATCCATCGGCAGATCTTCATAAGCCACTAACTGATTCAACCGCTCGCCTTTTGGTACGATCTCTCGTTGATACCGTTTGTCAAATAAAGAGATGATGACAAAGTGTTCGTCAAAAATCACTTTAAAATCAACCGTTTCAAACGATTCCGTCAGCCGCATTGCCACTTGCTTTGATTGAGGCACAGCTGAGACAGGGGTCAGTGTTTTGCAGCTCAAGCCAGCCATGGCGGGAATTTTGACTAAAAGCCGGTCATCATGGGTCCGCTGAGTCGAGTAAGCTTCTTTGACCCCTGTTTGATCGTCTAAATAGACCAGACCCGTCCGCTCTTGTCCCAGCGGATTAAAGACATGCCATGGAGTAGCTTTGGGTGCTTGTGTTTCTGGAAGCAAAGCTTGGATCAGCTCGCAGCCTTTTTCAAAGAGCTGCCGATACTCTTGATCCGTCTGATCATAGACTTCTTTGATCGAGCTTCCCGGCAGAATATCGTGGAATTGATTGAACAGCAGCTGTTTCCAAAGTTGTTCTAATTCAGCTTGTGGATAGCGATTCATCCCACAGATACTATAAAGTTTTTCGATCGTCTGTAAGAAAAATTCTCCTTGGCGATTGGCCTTCTTGTTTTTGCCAATCGAAGTCAGTGTTCCACGATGGTATTCAAAGTACAATTCGCCGTACCAGACCGGGCCAGGTTTTTCCTTAAAAGAATCTGCCAGTCGATCAAAAAAGCCCCCCACATGATTGCCAGTAATCGTCGGCATATCTGGCAGTGTCTTTTGCAGCCGTTTCTGGACTTCTAGCATCTCTTTCGTCGGGCCTCCGCCACCGTCACCGTACCCATAGGCAATCAAAATTTCGTCGTGCTGATCTTTTTGCTGATAACGTTCAAAACTCCCCTTAATCGTATACGGATCTAGCAATCCATTATACGTCGTATAATAATCTCTTGGACTGTATCCTTCACTGATGGTGGTAATAAAATGCGTCAAAACGCGGCTGCCATCAATTCCTTGCCAATAGAAGGAATCATAAGGAATTTGATTGAACTGGTTCCATGACAGCTTCGTCGTCATAAAGTAGGGCGTATTTGTTTTGCGTAAAATTTGCGGCAAGGCGGCTGAATAACCAAAGACATCCGGTAGCCATAAGATGCGGCTATCGACTTGAAATTCCTCTTTCATAAACCGTTTGCCATAAAGGATCTGACGAACCAGCGATTCCCCTGAAGTCAAATTGCAATCGGCTTCTACCCACATCGCCCCGTCAACTTCCCATCTTCCTTCTCGAATTTTTGCTTTGATTGCAGCGTAAAGTTCAGGATAATGGGTTTTCATGGAGAGATACAGTTGTGGTTGGCTTTGAAAAAACGTGTAATCTGGATACTCCTCCATCAATTTCAAGACCGTCTGGAAACTGCGCTCGCCTTTTTCAATTGCTTGCTGCGCCGTCCAAAGCCACGCCAGATCGATGTGGGTATGGCCGACAGCCGTCACCTTTTGTTTTGGTGTATGCGCTGGTAGGTAACACGATGAAAGCAGCTGCTTTGCTTTTGTGAGACTTTCATAGAATGCCGTTGAGTAGGGGGTACGAAAATCCAAGACATTGGCGACTTGACCAAGGACTTGTTGATAAAATGCTTCGTCACCGCCAAACGCACGAATGGCACGCCAACTATCAAACAGCGTATAAAAATCATACCAGACATCATTAACTGCAGGATCCAACGCCAATAAATTGACCTGCAGCGGGAATGGTTTTTCGGATCGGCCGGAGAACAAATCGATCTTCAGTTTGACTTCTTTTTGTAGAAATTGTTTTGTCAATGTAATTTCTCGATGATTGACATCGATGGCTTGGACATAGGTATCGTCCAAATAGATTTTTATTTGGGGATTGGTGGTATTGTCCCACTCTGAAAGGCTTGAGTACACTTGCAGGACACAAAGATTTTCCACCCAGTCAGCGGGAACTTGAAGGCTACCTTGCAATTGGTAATAGGAATTTTTTTCTCCAAAATAGGTCCCTTGCTCATACGGTACCCAAGTCTCTCGTTTTAAAAAAAGTGGGGTTACCGGTTGCTGATGGCGTACGCGGTATTGTTTTAATTTGTATAAAATTTTTCGAATGCGTTCAAACTCATAAGGCTGCATAACTCTCATTTTTCTTTGGACTCCTCTAGCAGATTTTTGAAAAAAACGGGTTGAGATTGATCATCTCGGCCCGTTTTCCACTTATCACTTTATTTAGTTTGCTTTCCAACGGTCATAAGCCGCTTGGTAGACTTCGACGTATTCGTCAATGCCCATTGCTTCGATCGTTTTCACATAGTCGTCCCAATTATCTAACGGTTCGACACCTGTGATAAACTTGGCTTCCATTTGTTCTACATAAGTTGTCAAATCAGTGGCAGTTGCTGCTACCTTATCGTTTTCTTCAATCGTTAAATACAGTAGCGGAAATGGTACTTCAGCGATGTCTTCCATCTTCTCAGCTGTTTCTTTGGCAACCCAATCGTTGAAACGAGTATCCGGTTCTTCATTCGCCGTTTTACGGATATGGTATTCGCCGGTTGTATCGATAACAAGGTTTGGCGTTGTCAATCCGTATGCTGGTGTGATCTTGCCACGTTCGTCTTCGGTATTGTTGGTATCGATGCCGTCTGCATAGACACGAACTTTTTCACCGTCCGCATTTTCTTGGTACTCCCATAAAAACCCTTCTGGTCCTTGTTCGATATATTTTGAGCCTTCTTCTGAATAGAAGTAATCCACCCAGCGCATAGAAGCTTCTGGAGAAGGATTGACATTGGTCAAAGCAAAGGTCCCTCGTGAAATTCTTGGACTACCGGGAATCTTAGCTTCTGGAGCCCATTCAGAAGTCACTGGTTGGAACATTGGATCATTCATAGCCTCTTCCTCACTGCGACCAGTAGTAAAGAAGCTGAAATAGTCGGCAAAAAGCCCAAGTTGATTGTTTTCACCCTTCGCTTTTTTCTGTTCATCTGACTGTCCATAAACTTCTTTATCCAGCAAGCCTTCATCGTACAATGTATTCATATATTCCAAGAATGCTTTGTAGTTTTCTGAAGTCGGTGTGTAGGAGACCACATCATCATCCACTTGGATGCCGCGGGTCCGTAAGCCAAAGGCAGCCATCAACCAAACTCGTGTCGAGTTCATATCAACATCCGTCAATGGGATCTCGTCTGCTTGACCATTGCCGTTAGGGTCTTCGTTTTTAAAACGTGTCAGAAGCTCTTGCAATTCGTCTGTGGTTTTTGGCAGCTCTGATACACCTAAATTATCGAGCCACGTGCCGTTGTACCACATCGGACCTTGCCACCAGATCGATGTCGCATTCCGTGAGATCATCGGCAGAGAGTAGATGTGCCCATCCGGTGTTGTGATCGACTTCAAGATTGAGGGATCTTCTTGCGTCAGTGCATACAAGTTTGGCATGATTTCCGGCGTGATATACTCCTCTAAGGGAAGCAAGATCCCTTGTGAACCGTAATCGATCTCCATCGAAGCAGTCAATGCTTGCGAACCAGCACCGTAAACGATATCCGGTAAATCTCCAGAAGCAAAGGCTAAGTTCAGTTTCGTACTAAAGTCAGCGGATGGCGGTGTCGTATAGGTCAGTTTGATGCCAGTTTTTTCCTGATAATCCTGTAATGTCGGCATGTCTTCCCATTCCGCCAACCCTACACCAGGTGCCATGATATTCAGTGTCAGTTCTTCCCCTTCTTTGATGATCGGAAACTGACTGTCATGATTGATGGCCACTTCTTTCTTTTCCCCAGTACCTTCATCTGAAGAATTACCGCACGCACCTAAGACGAGCATACTGCACAAAGCAACACCTGCTATTCCTAAAAGTTTCTTTTTTACTCTCATTTTCTTCCTCCTTTAAGTTTTTTATCCTTTAATTGAACCAACCATCATGCCCTTGACAAAATACTTTTGTAAGAACGGATAGACGATAATTACCGGTAATGAAGAAACGATCATGACGCCGTACTTGATGACTTGAGCAAGTTGTTGTTTGCTATATAGCATATTCGCCATTTCTGAAGTCACATTATTGACGGTATTTGATGACATATCTTGAAGAATCAATATTTCTCTTAAAATCATTTGTAACGGATACATTGATCGATCAGAAAGATAGATCAATGCGCTAAAAAAGCTGTTCCAATGTCCGACGCCATAGAACAAAGCCATTACCGCAATGATCGGCGTTGATAGTGGTAAAACGATCTGCATGAATAGCCGAAAATCAGAACAACCATCCACAATTGCTGCTTCTTCCATCTCCCGTGGAATCGTGGATTGAAAAAATGTTCGCGTGACAACGACATTGTAAACCGAGACGGCTCCTGGAATCACTAGTGCCCAGACAGTATTCAGCATGCCTAAGCTGCGAATCAACAAGTAGCTGGGAATCAAGCCACCGGACAAGAACATGGTGACCAACATAAAATTGGTGAAGGCGCGTCGCCCATAAAAATCCTCTCGTGATAAGGCGTAAGCGCAAGGTAAGGTCACTAAGAGATTGATCGATGTCCCTAAAACCGTATAATAAATCGTGTTCAAATAGCCACGCCAGATACTGCTATTGCCTAGTAGTGTTCGATAGCCTTCAAAGGTGATTCCTTTTGGCAAAAGCCACATTTCACCAGAGTTTACCAGATGCGGATTTGAGATTGAAGCACTGATGATATAAATCAGTGGATACAAAACGATCAGCAAAGAAATTGCTAAAAACACATAAACAAAGATCAAAAAGATTTTATCAGCACGGGTATCTTTTATTAAAGACGTTGTTTTCACTTTTGGTCCTCCCTTCTACAATAAACTAGAGTTGCTTAAACGTTTGGCGATATGATTGACTACGATCAACAAGACTGAATTGATCAATGAGTTAAATAGGCCGACTGCCGCAGCAAAACTGTACTGCGCATCTAACAGCCCTTGCTGGTAAACAAAGGTCGCAATCACATTCGAGGATTGCATATTCAAAGGATTCTGCATCAAGATGATTTTTTCAAACCCAACTGACATCAAGCTGCCGAAGCTCATGATCAATAAGATCACCATCGTGGGCATGATCGTTGGAATATTGATATACCAAACGCGTTGCAGACGAGAAGCGCCATCGATCGTTGCCGCTTCGTGCAGTTGCGTATCAACTCCAGATAGGGCTGCCAGATAAATCACAGACCCCCATCCCGTTCCTTGCCAAACGCCCGACAGTACATAAATCGTTTTAAACCAGCGGGGATTGGTCATAAAGCTGATCCGCTCGAAACCCAAAAATTCTAATAGGTGATTGATGATCCCTGTTGAGGGAGATAAGAAAGCAATGACCATACCTACCATGACCACCACAGCAATAAAGTTTGGAGCATACGTGACTGTTTGGGTAATTTTTTTAAACGGGCCGTCTTTGATCTCATTCAAAGCCAATGCCAGGATGATCGGCAGCGGAAAACCGACAACCAATGAATAGATACTGATTCCTAAAGTATTTTTGATGAGTTCCCAAAAATAATAGGAATCGAAGAAACGTTGAAAATGTTTAAACCCAACCCAAGGACTGCCCATAATCCCTAATGAAGGCATATAATCCTTGAATGCAATAATGATTCCATACATCGGTCCATACGAGAAAATCAAAATAATCAAAAACGCTGGCAACACAAACAAGTACAATTGCCGATTTTTCTTGATCTTCATTTTTATATCTTGTTTCTTTGTTTTAGGTACTGAAACGGTTTGTCTGATTGGCGCTGTTTCCATTCTTCCTCCTCCTTGCTTGGTGTTAGCCTTATCATGAATTGTATTCGCTTTCAAATCAATGTGTATTTTTTTCCCTATGTGTCGAAACGCGAATCCCAACTGCCCCAACGTTCGGGTGACTGATATCCGACCATAAGAGATACGGTTCATCCGCATTTTTATAGACTGGTAACGGTTTTTTAGTGGCTAGATCAATTAGCTCGTCTTCTTCAGTTGCTCCGATCTCTGTTAAAGGAATCTGTTCGCAAGCGACTGCAGCGATACTGCGAAATGCAAAATGAGCCTTACCGTCTTTTTGATAGGTCAAATACCATTCATTTTTCCAAGCTGTTGGTCTTGCCCGCGTTTCATAGATGCCTTCACCATATAGCGCCAACCAATGGCCGATTTCTTCTAAGCGTTGGGTCTCTTCGAATGTAAATTCGCCATCAGGTGTTGGTCCGACGCCTAAAATCAAATTCCCCCCTTTGCTGACTACCTCAATCAAGGTTTCCAGCAGTTCTTGGCTGCTCTTAAAAGTATCATTCGGCACATAGCCCCAATCATTTCCAATCGGGATATTGCTTTCCCAAACTTTTTTAGGAATTTCCGCTAATGCAGGAATTTTGCGTTCTGGTGTCACATAATTTTCATGACGGCCCCCCATCATCCGATCAACGATGATCAATTCCGGCTGTTTCTCACGCGCAATCTCAGCTAAACGATCCATTTGTAGGTCTTCTTTGCCTTGTCCGCACCAACCGGCATCTAACCAAAGAAAATCGACTTTTCCGTAATTGGAGGTAATCTCCGCAATCTGGCGATGCACAAACGACACATAGCGTGCCCAAATTTCTGGATGAAGATGGGTATCGTAACTGGCATGACGGCCTTTGACGGTATCATCATCCAACCAGTAAAAAGGAGAATACCAGTCAGCTTTAGAATAATAGGATCCTGTGGCGATCCCTGCTTCTCGAAATGCCGTAAACACTTCTTGCAATATGTCGCGTTTAAAGGGACTTAATTTCCCGCCGATTTTAAACTCTGATTCCATTGTATTGAACATCGAAAACCCATCATGATGCTTTGTTGTGAATAAACAGTACTTAAACCCTGCATCCTTACAGATTTTTGCCCATTTGCGGGTATCCAGCTTCTTCGGTTCAAACTGATTGATCAACTGCCAATAATCCAAACGCAGTGCTTCGATGGTTTCTCGATAAGGGTGGTTTTCTCTAGCCCATTCATCTTTTTCAGATAATTGCCAAGACTCAACGATCCCCGCTTCGGCATACAGCCCATAATGGAAGATTACTCCGAATTTCAAGTCTTGAAACCATTCCAGACGTTGCTTGAGCATTTCTGTTTCTGGGACTAGTTCTTCTTGAATGTTCCCTTTGGCTTCTTCAATATCACCGCGAATATTTGTCATTCATTTGCACTCCTTTCTTTGTTCTAAATGTAAGCGAAAAAAATGTCCTATAACAATATGTAAGTTTTTTCGCTATGTTAAAACGAACAACTTCGTCTATAAAAGGTGCAAGGAATAAAGCTTGATTTCGATGAACGTTTTTGGAGAAATGTAGCGTTTCAAATACATTTGCTGTGTTTTTCTTGTTTTCGATGTGTGATTTTTCCATTTACTCCCACTGGCTATATATCAATGATACGATTAGAACAACAAATAAAGCGGATACAACAAAACTTGTATCCGTAAGAAAGTGAGGGGCTTATGAAACAAACGAATGGTATTTATCATGTTTCCTATCAAGTCGGCGATTGGTTACTTCATTGCCTGAAGTTGCAGTTACTCTGGTTTTATTGGGTATTTCGATACGGGATATTTTTAGGTATTTTTCCTGCCACCGCTACGATTATCCAAGCTTTTTTCGATAGCTTCCAAAAAAAGGAACGACCAGCGTCTTTGAAGACTTGGTTCAAAACTATCGTGAAAAAAAATTTCCGTCGTGCCAATCAATTAGGCGCCATGCAAGCGGGTTTGTTGTTGTTCTTATGGTTGGAATTACGTATCTCTAGTACTTTTATCCAAAATAGCTTGATTCACTTTTTTTTGCTGCTGCTATTTATCAGTGCCCTTTTGATCAGCTTGTACCTTCTGCCGGTCTATTTACGTTATGATTTGACGCTTCTTCACTATTTTAAACAAGCAATATTACTAATGGTTATCAGTGTTCCCCAAACAATTGCGATGATTTTGGGAATCTTACTGACTACTATCATTTTGACTTTTTTACCAATCTTATTAGTTATCGGCTTTGTTCCCTTTTTTCTATTCCCCAGTAGCTGGTTCTCTTTTCAAGCGATTCAGCGCTCGGAATCACTGATGAAAGAAGGACGCTCGTGATGAAGGACATTTTTATCCAAAGTAATGAAAACCTCGATGATTTTTTTAGTCACGCACTGCAAGAACTAGAATTGAGGGAAACGCCGAATGGCCATCCCTTGCGCTTGATTCATCGACCCGGTTCCCTGAAAATTTGCCACGGCCCACTAGAAACGATCATTTACTATCAAGAAAAAGCGCATTTGCTTCGGGCATTAACTTTATGGGTGCATGAAGACCGCCCAGTCTATGTCTTAGAAGAACAGCCGCATTTTGAAGCAATTGGACCAATGATCGATCTGTCCCGCAATGCGGTGATGACCGTGAAACAGCTGGAACGGTTCATTTTATTAACAAGTAAGATGGGTCTCAATCGCCTCATGCTCTATATGGAAGATACTTATGAAATTCCAGAGTACCCTTATTTCGGACATTTGCGCGGTCGTTATACCCAAGTAGAGTTAAAGGCTCTAGATACCTATGCCCAAGCCGTAGGAGTAACTTTGATTCCAGCGATTCAAACATTGGCACATTTGACGAATCCTTTAAAGTGGCAGTTCGCTGGAAATATTCGGGACACAGAAGATATTCTACTGGTGGGAGAAGAAGAAACGTATACTTTTTTGGAAGCAGCGATCCGTTCGATCCGTTCGTGTTTTGCAACTGATCAACTGCACATCGGTATGGATGAAGCACACCAATTGGGGAAAGGAAAGTATTTAGAAATACACGGGTTAAAAGACCGTTTCACGATTATGGCCGCACACCTAAAGCAGGTAGCTGCGCTTTGTCAAAACATAGGTTTTGAGCCGATGATGTGGAGCGATATGTTTTTTAGAATCGGTGCGCCTACGGGTGATTACTACGATTCAGACGTGTGTTTTCCGACAGAATTATTTTCTGACCTTCCTGCTGTCAAAATGGTTTACTGGGATTATTATCACCATGATCATGCCTCTTATCAGCGAATGTTTGCGAAACATCGGGAATTAAAACAGCCGATCGTCTTTGCTGGAGGTATCTGGACGTGGAACGGTTTGGCGCCGAACTACGGCAAAAGTTTCGCCACCATGCGTCACGCCTTGCAAGCCGCCAAAGAAAACGATGTCCAAGAAGTCTATGCCACACTTTGGGGCGACGACGGAGCTGAAACACCAGTGATTGCTGCGCTACTAGGTTTGCAATATTTCAGTGAAGTGCAGTTTGGAAACGACCTTTCGTTAGAGAATTTAACTAAAAAATTTCAGCTTTTTCATCAATCAATAGCCAACGACTTTTTACTGCTTGATCGCTTTGATCAAACTACAGGTGTGCCAAAAAACAATCCTCACGGAGAAAACCCCAGCAAGCTGTTGCTCTACCAAGACTTGCTGTATGGCTTGTATCAAGAAAATTTAACTGATCTTTCTTTAGCATCCCACTATCAAACATTGGCTCAAGAGTTGGCTGCTGTGAAAACAACACGGGACACACAAACGATGTTTGCCTTTTATCAGCAGCTGGCTGATGTTTTGGCACAAAAAGCCTGTATTACCAACCAGATCACTAGTGCCTATAAAAGCAAAGATCGCACCGGACTGCACCAAGCAGTAGATAAGCTCAGTGTCTATAAATCCACCTTGCAATCCCTTTATGAAGCCCATCGTCAAGTCTGGTTTGACTGGAATCGACCTTTCGGTTTTGAAATTATCGATCTGCGATACGGCGCCTTGCTGATGCGCTGCGATACGACACTCTGGCGGCTTACTGCCTTCTTGGACGGGGAGCTCGATACGTTAGAAGAATTGACTCAACCGTCCTTACCAATGGTGACCCCTTTCAGCGGCAGTACTTCTGTGGGTCGCAATTTATTTCATGGAATCTATAGTGCGGGGAAAATTTCTGATGTTTAAAAGAAGGAGTGAGAACTTATGAAAACATCCTTGCTGCGCCGAACCGTCATCGTGAGTCTGCTGGCTATTGTTAGCCTATTCTTTCTCTATTTTCTAACAACCGATTCTTCTGCTCCAGTTCATGCCCAACCTTCAGAAAAACTGGAGATGACAGGCAATATTACAAATCAAGCAGCGGCGGAGGCTTGTTTGGCAGTGCTGAAAGAAAATTTACAAGCAGCCTCTGACCAAGACGCGACAGCCTATGCCGCAACGCTAGTGGCAGCGGCACGAGCAGAGACGACCCAAGAATTAGCTGATTTTTTTGCAGAAGAACAGCTGCAGCACACGCTGCTTTCTTTTGAAGTTGTTAAACAAGAGACAGGATCCATGCTGGTCGCGGCTCAACAGAAAACGATCAGCCCAAAAGACTCTTCTTACCGTGACCACATCACAGAGGCTTACCATACCTTTGTCAAGGAAGCAGATGGCTGGAAAATTCAAGAAACAGTCATGACGAATACAGAATTTCTTTAAGTGATTGAAAAAGGAGTTATTTTTAATGAGAACGTATAAAAATTGGCCTGCCGACTACCCTGACCCAAACTGGTTCCTCCATGATCGGTTTGGCTTATTCATCCATTTCGGCCTATTCAGTATTGGCGCTCGACACGAATGGTTTATGACGACAGAAAAAATTGAACCCACCACCTATCGCGAGAACTATTTTTCTCAGTTTGATCCTGATCTTTTCAATGCAGAGGAATGGGCTCAAACCGCAAAGAAGGCCGGTTTTCAATACATGGTCTTCACGACGAAACATCATGAAGGCTTTGCCCTTTGGGATACCGCTCTCAGCGAATACAAAGTGACCAATACCCCCTTCAAGCGTGACCTCTTAGCAGAACTGCTGCCGGCATTTCGTAAGGTCGGCATTAAGATTGGGCTGTATCATTCGCTGATCGATTGGTATCATCCAGATTTCACGCTCGACGGCCTGCATCCGCAACGAGAGACTATTCAAGCCCGTCAGACGAATAACCAGCGTGACATGCGCCGCTATCAAGATTTTTTAGCTGGTCAAGTCACTGAACTATTGACTAACTATGGAACCATCGATTATATGTGGTTTGATTTTCCATATAGTCATCGAGATTGGGGATGGTCTAAAGGCAAAGGTGCCGCCGATTGGGATAGTAAGCGGATCGAAAAAATTTGTCGAAACCTGCAGCCGAACATGCTGCTGAATGACCGTCTGGATTTGGGCCGAGGGATTACCACCCCTGAACAATTCCAACCAGACAAACCATTAGAAGCGGATGGATTGCCTTTGATATGGGAAGCGTGCCAAACGATGTACGAAACGTGGGGCTATGATCGTGATGCTCAGCACTGGAAATCCAGTGAAATGATGACCAAAATGCTGATTGACACAGTGGCAAAAGATGGGAACTTTCTTTTAAATATCGGCCCAAATGCTCGTGGAGAAATCAGCTTACCAACTCGCAGCCATTTAGAAGCCATAGGTTCATGGATGCATTATCATCAACAAGCGATTATCGGCTGTGATGCCAGCTCTTTTCAACCGCCTATTGACAGTCGTTACACCCAAAACGGGAATAAACTTTACTTGCACCTCTTTTCTTATCCATACAAATCCTTGCATCTTCCAGGGCTTGCAGGACGCGTAAAGCATATCCGTTTCTTACATGATGGCTCCGAATTGTTTTATCGAGGATTTGATCCCGAGGAAGTGCTAACTTCAACGGAAGCCATCATCAACAAAGAGGACCTTGTTCTCAGCTTACCCGTCTGCCCACCAGATGTGTTGGTACCAGTGGTCGAGATCACTTTAAGAGAAATGTAAGCACCCGTTGCACTGTCCTAAATGAAGAATTTATTTATATAAAGACGTTGCCCTTACTTTCTTTACAAAAAAATGACTAGAAGCGGATCGCTTTTAGTCATTTTTTATGGCTATTTGTTCAAGAACTCCTACAAATTTGCCTATACGAAAGTAGCCAACCAGCTTGTTGAACAGGTGATGAGAACATCCAAACGAGTTGCGTGCTTAATCCATTCTTAACGGTACTTACCACAGGAGGTTCAAAGTTCCTTAGACAAATAAAGAACAAGATCGTCATTGTTGCAGCAAGGCGCATTCATCGCACAATTCTGATTATTGAACCAAACACCAGATCCATCTGGAATATAGCCTTGTTTTACATACAGTCTCTGGGCCGATCCATAACCATTATGCAGGCCTACCCCCAATGTCACCACGGCAGCTATTTCTCGTGCCTTTTCTTCGGCTGCTTTTAAAAGCTGACTGCCTACCCCTTGATTTTGATAGGATTCAAAAACATTAAAATCCACAATTTCTGGATACAAGCCTTTAAATGGTCCGTGCTTTGCTAGAGGGATCAAGGTCAAATACCCGGCAGTTTTGTTGTTTATTTTGGCAAGCAAAACGTATCTCTCCCCCGCTTCTTGCTCGTTTAAATAATCAATCAAGAGCTGCTGGCGAGAAGGCCACCCTTGCTTTAAAAACATTTGATCCATTTCAAGGATATCTTTTCTCTTCAACGGTTGAATATCTATGATCACTTATTTGCTCCCTTTCTCCCCCTCACTCGGGGCTATGTTCATTCTATACAGTGTGCCGCTGGCATTGATTTGCCTTATCGTTAAACTTATTCATCATAAAAAAATAATAGGGATTATCAGGGATTGCTGCTTCACCCAATTCCTCTAGCAATCAGCTGAATGTCGCTTCCCACCCATCATAGAGCTTTTGAACTGTCTCTTTTGGCCGATTGGGTTCATTATAAACTTTTTGGCTAATGGCCGCTTGGAGCCAAAAAATCGCTTGGATCACTTCACGACTAGTCTGAGCCTCAGGTACATCCGCCCAGACGGACAAAGCGATCGCCTGTGTTTGTGCAAGCTGTTCCTGTGCAACTTGTTGTCCATTGGCAAACGTCGTCAACTGGAATTCATTGCTGATTTTTTCGTAGGTTGGATAAGTATAGCCTGCCGCTTCTCCTAAGACATAATAGAAAAAATTATCATTGTGATTGATCATGGTATAGCCTTTTTCAAAAAAGACATCTGCCGGCGCCATATTCTGGTTCCAACGGGTCCAATAGGAGATTTGGCAATTCTCCGTCAATGTTGTCTGCTCTTGGCGATTCAAGCGGTAAAACCCATCATTCCAGACCCGCACAACAAAGCCGAGACTTTCAACAAAGTCCGCCAGCTCATTGACATAATCAATAAAGACTTCGATTCCGCTAGCTTTTTCCCCATAGCGCTCGCGGGCTGCTTCGATCATTTGCGGAAAGTTTTCTAAATGATCAAAATCAATAAACTCATCGGCACCAATATGAAAATAGGTGCTGTCTTCAAACAGTTGCGCATATTCCCGATAAACTTCCTGAATAAAAGCTACCGCTTCTGAATCCAAAATGTTCAGTGCTCGATCATCACGCGTGCCATCGGCTGTCGGTAATTGCCACTCGGGTTTTTGAGCCAATACTTGCCGCAAATGACCAGGAGAATCAAAATCAGGGATAATGGCAATTGAATGGTTTTGAGCATACGCAATCAATTCACGAATTTCCTGCTTGGTCAAATATTCTTCCGAAACGATTTCTGGAAATTGCTGGGATTCAATCCGAAAGCCTTCGTTTTCCGAAAAATGAAGTTGCAGATGCGTAAATTGGAAGCAAGCCATACTGCGGACGATTGCTTTCAAATCAGTTAGAGAATAAAATTTACGCCCGATATCGATCATCAGACAGCGTTCTTTAAGCGCTGCTAGATAGCTTTTCTGTGCTAATTGACCTGTCGCTTGATCTCGGCCATATTTGGTTAACGCGTAAAAGACGTGTTCTGGCGAGAACACACTGATTGTTTGGTTTTCAAATCGAAAATCAGCATCCAGCTGCGGATCGACCACTATTTGCGGGAGCGGATCCTTCGCCGACTGCCAACCTATCTCCTCAAAAAAGACGGCAGCTCGTTGCTGAGCTTCTTTCAAATCAACTGGTTTATTCATCTCATTCTTCCTCTTACTTTCAATAATTTCTCATTTTTTGGTTCATTTCACGGTATTGCCCTGGGGTCACACCCACTATTTTTCGGAACTTTCTCGTATAGTTGGAAACATCATAATACCCATTGTTACGAATAATTTCTTTGATCGGCAAATCTGTTTCAATCAGTTCTTCTTTGATTTTTTTCAGCCGTAATTCTTGAATATATTTGGAGAAGGTTTTGCCGCTTTCTTTTTTTACAAAACGGCTGACATAAGAGACAGATACACCTACTTCCTCTGCCACAGATTCTAGCGATAGCTGAGAGGAATGATAATTTTCTTGAATAAAACTGAAGATTTTCTCATTCATTTCCGACTCGTCATCCAGCGGCTGTTTCTGCACCTTTGTACAAATCTGCTGGGCAATCGTTAACAAGGCCGTCTGCAATTGATTCAAGCTGTTGAAATCGGCACTTTCAGAAGCAGTATGCAGTACCTCTGCCCCCACCAATTCACCGCCGACTTGCGCGATCGTATTCAACAAGTAGTAGCCGTACATTTTTTGGACACGAGGCGAGGTCTGCTTGCTCTCGCCTTCTTCAATCAAACGTTGGATCGTTTCACTGGCAATTTCAATATTTCCTTGATTCAAGGCTTGGATCAATTTTAATTTTTGATTGTCTGGATAATTGATCGGTAAATGTTTGGTCTCTTGGGAAAGCTCCGCATAGTAGCTGATTTGCTTCCCTTGACTTCCTTGATTTTCCAGTGCCGCCAATCCTTCGATATACGATTCATTAATAGCCGTTAGTTGATCCACCGTCATCCCGACACCCATTGCGGGTGTTAGGGAGATCGCTTGGGTAATTTTTTCCGCGATAGCATCTACAATTTCTTTTTGTTCTTTGCCATCAACAAAGCCAACGGTCAATGCCAGCATTTCTGTGGACAAAATTTCAGTGGCATATGCCGTATAATCAGCCTCTTTGATTTCTTCGATATAATCAATTAAAAATTTCTTATCCCCTTGCTTGGCTTTGGTATCAACAGTTTTCGTATCAATGGCGATCACAAAATAATTCGACTTAGGGAAACAAACATGGACAGCTTCCAAAAGCAGAGCCAATTCTTGTTCTGAACGGAAACGTCCACTCATTAATTTGCGCAATACTTGTTCTCTCGCATGGGGTGTTTGTAAACGAACTTCCTGATGCAGTTCTTGGTGCTCTACCAAAAATGCCGCTAGCGTATTATGGACATCATCCATCGAATGAAGAGTCATTTTTGGATCACGATGAAACTCCTGAACCAGATTTTCTATTTTGCGAATCGGCCGATAACTGCGTAAACCAAGCATCACGACTGCGGTGATCCCCGTAAACAATATGGCGATAAATACTAGGACGAACTGTTCTTGCACACGGTTAACTGAAGCCAATGCTTGATTCGGATTGGCGACAGCTACGACCGAAATATTCAATTCTTTGTTGGCAATTGCTTGAACAAAATACGTCGATTGTTCAAACCGCATTCGTCCTGTTTGAATGCCTTTTTTCATTCGCTCAGGATGATTTAAAAAGCGTGCTAACTCATCATTGGTGGTACTGGCTAATAACTGATACTCATCATTGATGATATAGGTATTGCTGAGCCCATCACTATTGCTTAAATCAAGGATTCTCTTCAAATTGTTTTCTTTGATTTCGTAGATTGCTGCGCCGTAAACGGTCATTTCTTCACTTTGAATTGGAACGATATAAAAGAAACGCGAATATCGCTGTTCTCCACCAGCACCTTCCAATGTCAGTAACGTCGGCGCTGGAGAGTCCAATTGTGCGACCAATTGAACTTGGTCCATATCGTTTTTTGGCAGTACCTTATTCAAGAATGTGTCGACTGACAGTGAGCCAACGGTTGAATAAAGGGTCGCCGGGGCTTCTTTATAATATAAATAGACTTCTTCGACTAGATCGTTAGTGATTTTATATGTCTGCATCGCTTCTTTTGCTTCTTTAGTCAAGTAAGGATGCTGTAGGTATTTCAATGAAACAACATGATCATTGGTCATTTTTTGGGTCAGATAATTCAATTGAATAAATGTATTTTCTAATGAATATTTCAATTGGATCAATTGATTTCTGGCCGTCAGCAGTACTTGTTCATTGATACTTTTGACAGATGTATCATACCAAATCCATGACACGGCTAAAAAAGGCACTAAAAACACGATTAAATAAGAGCTGATGGCACGAATGATTCCCCTAAATAGTTTTTGACGATTCTGTTCCGTGTACTTTCTCACTTGCATCACCTATTCTCTGTTATTTCAAAAGCTCAAAAACGCTTTCATTTATCGGTACTTATTTAGGAGAAAAGAATGTATGATACTCTAATAAAATACGCTTTATTTTAATAAAAAACAATGCTTTTTTACAAGTTAGCTATCAGGCTTGTATTTTCTTAACCAGTTATAACAAGCGCCTAATAAATTTGATTCATTGCCAAAACGACAGGCACAAATGTTTGGCACGATAACAGTACTTGGAATCTGTTCAGCAATCACAGCCAATCGTGCGTTTACTTGAGGGATCAAGAAACGGCTAGCACTGATTCCACCACCAATCAAGATAATTTCCGGATCAATCATGTACTGCAGGCTATAGCAAGCTGCCGCCAGCTTATCGACAAAATCAGCGACCATTGGCAGACATCGCGGATCTTGTTCTTGAACCAGTGTATCAATGCGCTGCCCATTGATTGTTGGATCTCCGATACGCTCTGCTGTTTCTTCCACAAGAGTTCTGGTTGACCCTGCGATGCTCCAAAGTTCCCAATCCTTCGTTTCGGTCGGAAAAAGCATATAGCCAAACTCTCCTGCTAGTAAGTGTTTGCCGCGAACCAATTGATGGTTAATCATTAAGCCACCGCCAACGGATGTACCTAGGACAATTGTCGCAAAGGACGCACAATTTTGAGCGTGACCTAACCACTTTTCTGCCAATAACGCACAGTTGCCATCATTTTCGGCAGCCACTGGACATTGGTATGTGCTTCGCAAATGCCTAACCAGTCTTTTGCCAAATCCTTCATACAAAGGTGATGTCATCCCGATTTCTTGGCTTCGTGGATCAACCAGTCCCGTTGAGCTAATAGCAATACCATCAAATGTTGCGGCATAGAATGCATCGATGTGTCGACATATGCGTTGCGTGACTGTGGCATATTCCTTGTTCATAGGAAATTGAGTCAATTGTCTGCGTTCCCCTTGACTATTCACTAACCCACATTTAATAGCAGTACCGCCAATATCAATTGCTAAAATCCACATTTTCTTGACCTCACAAGGCTTTCTTTTATCTTGCATTCAGTATACGCAACCAATGTTTTCGGCGACCATATGTATTTCTTGCAACAGTGTGTCAAATCCGCCCAAGCCATAAAAAACCCCGCAACGAAAGATATCTTGCATTTAGAAAGAATATACGTTGTACAGAAAGTGATAGCTTATCTGCTTATTTTTAAAACACTAAAAAGATCAGGTTTAACGCTCAGCTTCACAAAACTGTTCATCCTGCAAAGCAAAAAAGAAATCCATTAGATACGGTGCCTGAGAATTTTGTCAGCAAAGGAAACAGCTACCCTTTTTTTGAGATAAGCTATCTAGTTTATAAAACAAAAAACCGTCACGCATAAGACATCCTCTCATGCGTGATCGGCATTCTACTTAGTCATTGCTTTTAGAAATAGATCGAACGATTTTTTAGAACTTAGTTGCTGACTCTGGGTGTCACAACAGAAAATCTATTAGCAATAAACTAACTTTGTTCTGTTCTTACACTCTGGACACTTATTGCTCATTTGAGTCATAAAACCTCAATAAACGCTTGTGCTCGTTCAATACAGTCCCTGCTCCAAATAATCCACCAACGGACCCAAGTACTTTTTATCTGTCCAATCACAATCTTGTCCGTTGGCTTCCATGAGTGCCTTCGTCTGTGGGTCATAGGTGTGCGGCGCTTTCTTAGCCGCAGCTTTTCTTAACATTTTCACTAAGTTTCGATCAAAGAAATTCATTTTGCTTTCCTGCCATTGTCCTCTGCCGTAAAAAAGGGGGATGTCCTTTATTGGACCCGTGAGATTCTGTTCTCTGAGTTTTTTCACAACATCTTCTTCAGGAGCAGAGGCTCCCACACAAAAGATAAGTATCTCTTTGTCTTTTAGCTGGTTGGTATTCTTTTTTAAAAAGGACAGTCCAGCAATACCCGATGCATAGATTCCCCCACAGAAGATAATTGTGTCATAATCCATTACTTCAGCTATTTTCGCTTTTGGGGTTTCTAGGCTGGAAAAACCTGTTGCATCTTGAAGCCAGTGGACATACTTTTTGACAGCGCCGTATTTCGATTGATAAACAATCATGCCGTTTTTCATGGGGGAACTCCTCTCTGCAGTTAGGACTGCACCTTATGGTTTTGTGCCAGCTATTGCTTGTTCTAAAAACGTTTCGTACGCTTTTTCCTGTTGTGCATAGATTTCATCTAGTGGAATACCAGGTGTCGTTACTGAGAAAATCGTACCGATTCCGATCGTGTAAATGAGCATATGCATGTGTAGCTGTTTGGCGGTTTCTATACTGATAGTCAAATCGGCGGCAATCCTTTGGGCTACTTGAGGATTCGTCTCCAACTGATACAGATCTTCTAATGACGAAACATTCGCTCTTTTTTGTAAGACAAAAATACTCAAAATATGGGGTTCTTCTTTCGCCAATTGCAAATACGCGTGTCCGGTACTGCGAAACAGATCCTGGGGGTCGCTATGGGCTTCTAGATACGCTTGTAAAAATTGCCGTGCTTTCTGCTCTACTTCTGTTCGCAGGCCCTCCATATTGGTGCAGTAACTATAGATGGGCTGGACTGAACAGCCTAACTTCTCGGCAATGTTCTTGACGATCACGTGCTCCATACCGCCTTTTCGAGCAATCTCAAAGGCGGCATCAACCACCATTTCCTTTGTTATTCGTTGTTTCGGCATTCATTGTCCTCCTTAAGCACAAGTTTCGTTATATAAACTCTTTATATAAATCGATTATATTCTTTTGTTCCTTCGAAGTCAATTGGATCCAAGCCACTATCCCTCGCTCTTTCTATTGAATAAAGAGCTGTCTATTTCTCAAAAATCATCGTTCATAGGTTGTAAATCTTCCGTTACTTTCCAATGATTGCTGGCTCTTTTATCCGCATAAAAAAGGTACAGCCCACAGAAAAAGGCTGTACCGTAGATAATACGTATGGGCTCTTTTACACTCGAAGCTGCTACACTTCTGGGGTGTCCTCTGGTGGCGCTTCGGGGATCGGTTCTTCCTCTTCATACAAGGAGGAAACCCGCGTATACCATTCAAACACATGGGTAATGACCACTTTAGCTGCCGCATACACAGGAATCCCTAAAATGACCCCAACAAGGCCAAACAGTTTTCCTGAAGTCAAGAGGACTAACAGGATCGTGACAGGATGAATCGACAACTCGTTTCCTAGAACTAATGGCGAAATCAAGCGGCCTTCAATGGTCTGCTCAATGACAAAGACGATCAGCACTTGGATCAGTAACACGGGTCCACCGACGATTCCTAAAAAGACCGCAGGGATCATGGCCAAAAAAGATCCTAAATAAGGGATCAAATTTAGAAATCCCGCTGCAATCCCCAGTGTGATGGCATAATCTAAGCCAATGATACTAAACCCGATCATAAACATCACTGCGACCGCAAACGCCACCGTCAGTTGTCCCCGAATATAGGAGGATACTTGATCGTTCATCTCTTTTAAGACGACCAGTGATGGCTGGCGCATTTTGGTTGGCAGAAATTTAACAAAATAAGGGGCTAGTTTACGGCCATCTTTCAGTAGGTAGAACAAAATAAATGGCATGGTAATGACCGCTAAAACGATCGTTGCAACGGCGCCGAAGAAACTGCCTAGATTTTGAATCGTGCTGCGGGAAAGGTTTTGGACGATATCCGTCAAAGAAGAAATCAACTTCTCATTGGAGGCTTCGATCTGCTCTTGGACTTGTGAGAAGATTGGATCAGAGAGGATCTCATTCACCTTATTCTCGATGATCGTCAAGTAGCCTGGCAAATTATCCGCAAAGCTCATGGATTGCTCTTGGATCTTAGGGATGATCACCACCACACCCCAGACGATCAGACCAACCACTAAAATAAAGAGACCGAAAATACTGTAGATTCGTTTGATTCCCTTGCGTTCTAAGTAGTCGACGGTGGGGTTCATCAAGTAATACAAGATCCCCGCCAAAATGATTGGCAATCCGACGATGGCTAAAAATTGCCAGACGGGTTCAAACAAATACGACACTTTCGTAAAGAGCAGCAAAATCAAGAGAATCAATAAAATGACCAGCAAGCTGGTCACTGCTTGATTGTTTAAAAACCATTTCCAAAACCAGGAATGCGGCTTTTTCTGCGTTTCTTTCATGACATTCTTTGCCTCCTAGTCGTACGTCACCTGCATGCCGACTTCTAGTTTCGGCAGAACAGTTGGCGTTAAATAAATCGCACTTGAAAGCTGATCTTCAGCCGGCACTTCGTCAAAGACAAAGGTCACATGCTGGATCGTTTGCAGGATTTGGTTTACGACCGTCCCTACATATTGGACTTGATAGGTCTGATCACCAAAAGTGATCTGGTCCCCTTTTGTGACGACTAACGCTTGCGAATCTGGAATCGTTTGAATGACTGAATATTCTCGCAGTGTGTCGGTCGCTTCTTCACCAAAAAAGATGATCATTCTTTCTTGCGAATCGATCGCTTGTGGACCGATTTCTTTGATCGTCCCTTTTTTCATATGACAAACTCCCCTTTCTATCTTCTTGTTTATTATAACATAAAGAGTTTTTCTACCCGCCCAAAACCGCATTCTATGGTAGAATTAAATAGGAATGAAACTATTAGGAGGTTTTTTTATGTTGCAAACGATTTATTTAGGTACGTACACTCGTCGCGAAAGTAAAGGGATCTATTCGATCGCTTTAGATACGGAAAAAGGAACACTGACCGATTTGACCTTATGCGCGGAAGAAAAAAGTCCGACTTATCTTGCCCGCAGTAAAAAAGAAGCAGTTTACAGCGTCACAGAAGTAGATGGCAACGGCGGCGCAGCTGCTTATACCCCAGACTTTACCTTGCTGAATACCGCAACGGAAGAAGGCGCACCACTTTGCTATGTAGCAGTTGATGAAACCCGTCAGCTTTTATATGGTGCCAACTACCATAAAGGTGAAGTGAATGTTTATAAAATTCTAGAGGATGGCAGCATCGAAGCAACGGACAGCATCTACCATGATGAACCCGTCGGCTCTCATGAAAACCAAGACAAACCTCATGTCCACTATACTGACTTAACACCAGACCAACGTTTAGCAGTTTGTGACCTTGGAACAGACCGGGTATATACTTATGATATTTCAGAAGATGGCAAACTGACAGAAGTTTCCGTTTACGTGGCAGAAGACGGAACTGGTCCACGTCATTTGGTCTTCCATCCAAATAACCAATACGCTTACTTAGTGGGCGAATTAGACAGCTCATTGACTGTTTTACGCTACAATGAAGCAGATGGCAGTTTTGAGAAAATCCAAAAGGTGCCAACGATCCCTGCGGACTTTACGGATTTCAACAGTGGCGCTGCGGTACGTATCTCGAACGATGGCCGTTTTGTTTACAGCTCAAATCGCGGCCATAATTCAATCGCTGTTTTTGAAGTAACCGATGAAGGCGCTGGCCTGACTTTTGTTCAATCAATCTCGACTGAAGGCGACTTCCCTCGCGATTTCGATTTGGACCCGACAAACGATTATCTCGTTTGTGCCAACCAAAATTCTGATAACCTAACGTTATACAAACGCGATGAAGCCACTGGCAAATTGACTGTCTTAGAAAAAGACATCTACGCACCAGAATGTGTCTGCGTCTTATTCAAAAAATAAAGTTTTGGAGGATTCCCCCATGTTTGATAAAACACCAAAGGAACTTGTGCTCAAAGATTTTTCTAATATCTACAATAAATGTCAATCAACCTTTGAACTAGTGACGAGCCGCAAATACAATGAATCATTGGTCCTATTAACGACTGCAGAAACGTATGCGATCGCTGAAAAAGCCTATATTCGCTGCGATACTGCCAAAGAGCTGCAAACAGCGGAAGTCATTGCTTTCTTTGATGCTTTTGAGATCTATTATTTTGAATTAAAACAAGTCCTTTTTCATGATGACGATGATTTTGTTTCTTTAAAAAATCGTTTAGAAAAAATGAAAGACACTTACGAAGCATTGACAGCCTCATTTCATTTGTTATGATGAAATCAAATCAAATGTGAAAAAGGTGACGTTATGAACCAAGAACAAGTGTTGGATCGTTTACGAGAAGAATTGACCATGCCGTTTTTCGAAGCAAAACTAGAAGACAAAGAGTATTCCGAAGAAGACTATCAACAAGTCAAAGCGGATTTGGTAAAATACTTTGATGACTATGTACGCAATGTAGAAAATTAAGAAGCAGCCTGCGATGATTCCTTCATCGCAGGCTGTTTTACTGTTATAACGTCACTAGAAAGTTTTGATTCGTCGTAGCTTCGATTTGAGGATGCTGTTTTAAATAGTCAGCAATCAGTTCCGTCATATCGACTTGAATCTCACGAACGATTTTTTCGGCAGAAAACATGGCGTAGTTGCCGCCACCTACTGCACGGTATTGGTTAATGACGATCTCTAATTCTTGATCCATCGCAATGGCTTTTTCTTCAAAGTCCAAGCGGGTGATTCGCTGACCGACGGGTTGACTAAGATCGATCGTATACTCGATGCCTTCATACATATCGTAGTTATAATATTGCGGTTTTGGCTCAATAAAAGCAGGATTGAAGACGATCTGACCGTCAACAACGGCTAAATAATCCGCCGTTTGTTCTAAAGCGGCTTTTAATTCGGCACCTGTTATTTTGACTACAGCTAACGTATTTGGGTAAATATAATTAGTGATCACATCTCGCATCGTGATGGTTGCGCCAAAGCCTTTGCCCTCATTGTTGAAAAGAGCAGTACCAGAAATTTTGGCACCGCTGGCAGCCATCTGAACACGATTGATAAATTCAATATAAGGGTGCTCTTTCAAGCGTGCCCCCATCGGATCGGTGATTCGCATATCCTCACTGACTTTGCCTAACGGCTGATCTAGCCAGGTTTGTAATTCTTCTTCGATGGGTGCTAACAAAGCCAACGTCTCTTGATCTGGGACAGCATCTGCAACAGGGATCAACGCAGCCGTACTGTTTGTGACATGAACCCCTGTCTGATTTTTTTCAACCGTCAATTCGATGGCGCCGATAAAGCTTCCACGATAACCGGGCTGTACAACGGAGACACCATTGATTTTTGTGGCGATCTCACGGTGCTGGTGTCCTGTGAAGAACGCATCGATTCCTGAGACTTCCTGCAATAATTGATAGCCCTCATTTTCGCCGGTCAATAATTCGGTCGGTTCTCCAGTGACTAAATCACGCTCGAAGCCGCCATGGTAGCTGACGACAACGATATCGGCTTTTTCTCTTAAGTAAGGCACATAGTTTTTCGCTGTCTCAACGATGCTGACAAACTGCATCCCTCGAATCGTCGCAGGCTGTTCCCAATGAGGAATATATGGCGTCACCATTCCTAAAATCGCGATCTTTACCCCTTCTTTTTCAATGATGGTGTAGGCTTGGCCAAAGAATGGTTCTCCCGCTTCATTTAAAATATTCGCTGCAAGCACCGGCGTTTCGTAGCTGGCGATCGCTTCTTGCAAATAAGGCAGACCGTAGTTGAACTCATGATTGCCTAAAACATGGACATCAACGTCTAGGTGGTTGACGACAGCGGTCAATGCGGCAACGGAGTGCTGGCTTTTGGCGATGTAATAGCTTAAGGGCGAGCCTTGGATAAAGTCGCCATTTTCGATCGTTACGACCGGCCCGGAGGCTGCTTGGCGCAGTTCTTTCATTTTGGTGGCAACTTTTGCCACGCCGAATCCTTGTTCCGTGTCATCGGCAAAATTGGTTGGATAGACATAGCCATGCATATCGCTCGTTTCTAAAAACGTGATTTTCATTCAAAAGACTCCTTTTCCCCTCAATAGACCAAAAGGGCATGCGCATAAGTCGAAAACCCTCGAAAGCCAGCATTTTCTGCTTCCTTGTGTCTTCAAACCTTATGGCACAAACCCTTTTGTCTTTCATTCTCAGGTGTTTCCCTGATTATACCCTATTTTGACGAAGAAATTCAGAATTATTGGTTCCAAGCATCTTCTAATTGTGGTTTCGCGTTTTCAATCAATTGATCGACATCTTGATCTGTATTAGACAAAATGTTTTCCATGATTGAACGCATTTCATTGTAAGCAGGATCAGCATTTTCAATCACTGGGATCGAGAACAATTCTTTGGTTGCATCTTCTAATTTGGCAGCGACTTTTGTTTCAGGATTGTTTTTGTATTCATCGCTTTCCAAAACAGATTCAACAACTGGCATGTAGCCGGTATCGATCGCCCATGTTTTTTGCGCTTCTGGCGAAGTTAAGTATTTCATGTATTCAAAAGCAGCGGTGCGTTGCTCTGGTGTTGCGCTGTTGAACATATACAAGTCAGTTCCTTGTTGCAAGTTGATTGGTTCTGGACGAGCTGCTACGTCATATTCAAATTTGCCTTCGGTATCTTTTTTAACAAAGCCTTCCCCTGCGATTGAGCCGACATACATTGCGATTTGCTCGTTGGCAAATGGACCAGACAAGTATTTGTCAGAACCAGCGATTCGGAAGTAGCCGTCTTTAACACCATCTAGGTAGTAGTTGATGACTTCTTTTGATTCATCGCTGTCTAATTGCAAGTCTTTGTCAAAATCAACGCCTTGATTTTTCATTGCGATGGCATAGTAGTTGTTTAATGAGTCAAAACCAGCACCTACGACTTCACCGTTTGATTTTTCATAGATTTCTTGAGAAGCTTCTTTTAATTCTTCAAGGTTTGTTGGTACGTCAATACCATACTCGTCTAACATGTCTGCATTGTAAAACAGCATTTCTGTAGATTTGTTGAAAGGAATCCCGTATTGCACGCCGTCGATTTGTGCACCATCTAAAAGGGCACTGCGGATCTCTTCTTGGTCACCCCAACCGATAGTATCATCGTTGATGTATTCGCCAAGGTCAACTAGCATGTCATCTTGGGCAGCATTCCATAACCAACCAGGATATGCTTGGGTGATAGTTGGCAGATCTTTTGGTGAAGGCAAGGTTGAATTCACCTTTGCTTGCAAATCAGGATAGCTTGATTGGTTTTGCAATTCGATCTTGATGTTTGGATTTTCGTCCATGAATTGCTCGGTCAATTTCGTCAATGATTCTTCTTGCGCACCATTCATTGCATGCCAAAAGGTGACAGTCGTATCTTCGCTTAGCTCTGTAACGATTTCATCACTTTCCGTAGAACCAGATGAATCGTTGTTGTTTCCACAAGCCCCTAATACCAATGTCGCGGCTGCAGCTGCTGCAAATGCAAGTTTCTTTGTTTTCATTTTTTCCTCTCCTCTATCACTCTAAAATAATTTTTTCACCGCGTTGCGGCAATATTCTTTCACCATACGGATTCACCAGATTTTCTGGTTTCAGCGTATGGATTGGAACCAATCGTTGGGGCTCGATCCATGCAATGATCTGATCTAAATCAGCTGGTTTCGCATGTCCCGAGTTTGGCAAACGGACAAATTCGATGTCCAGTGCTGCCAATTGATCCAAAAAGACTTGATAAGCTGGATCAAAATCGCCTAACGGCTGCGCATCACTGTGAATATACAAACCACCCGTCTGCAAGTTTTCAAAATGCGCGACTGCTTGCCAAAGGTACTGGCTCGTGTCGGCACATAATGCCTGATAAGAAATGGCGAAGGCTGGATCGAGCGTCGCTGGTACTTGATCATCGATCGTATAGAACGGTACATCTTTATTGAAAATTTCTTTCAACAAAGCAGCTTGCTTCGCCTCTAAAACAACCGTCCGCGGCGCGGCTTCAACAAGCGCCATAAAGCGCTCGACATTGGCTGGATAGCCATTGAAAGTAATTTGTCGTTGGGGATTTTCTTTGACCAGACGCACGAAGGTCTCGATCAATTCTGTTTCACTTTCCACTGTGATCGCTTTGGGGTCCGGTTCTCTTTCTGGAAAGCTGATGCTGACCCCTTCCATCATCAATAGATCCGTGTGTTTGGCTAACTGACAGAATTCTTTGGTACGCTCTGGATGATAGCCATGCAAACGCAAATCACCGGTATAAGCGATAAAATGATCTGGCGTGCGAATCAACAAAGCTGCCGCACCGTACGCATCATGATCGACTGGAATGATCTCGACTTTGATTTCCCCGACCCGAATCACATCATGGGGTTCTAAGCCGATCAATTCACGGACAAAGCTTTTTTCTTCATGAGGAACGGGCAGCAAGAAGTCCCCTTTTTGATTCAACACTTCGAGGATCGCTTTGGTTTCCTTCAAGGTGTACATAGGAATATTTGGGTCTAAAAAGTTGATCATCTTGGAATGATCCAGATGGGCGTGGGAAAGAAAAACTGCTGTTTCTTGGTATTCTTTCGTTTCGCTTCCTTGGTACGTGTAGTCTAAGCGTGGATCGTAGACATTTTTCAGTTCTGGTATCCAGCGATGCGCAACTAACGTTTGTAATTCTTCATCTGGTAAGGGTGTTTCTGGATGATACTCCGAACCGAAGTCAAAAAAGATATGGGCATCTTTGTACGCAACTTCGATGACGGTCCCTCCAATCGTTAAGATCCCGCTATGAAAGGTAATCGTCGTTTTATCCTTTGATGCCATCTTTAGCCACTCCTTTGATAATTTCTTTTCTAAAGATCAAGTAAATGATCAGAATTGGAATGACGGTCAAGGTCGCTGCCGCCATCTGTAAATGAACATCGCTGCCGCTTTCTGTGGTAAAGGCAGCCAACCCATTATTTAAGAGGCGGTATTTTTTCTCATTGGTTACTAGCAACGGCCATAAGAAGGAATTCCAGCTAGAGATGAAAGTCAAGATCCCGACTGTCACTAAGGCTGGTTTTGACATGGGGATCAAAATCCGCCGAATGTAAGCCAAATCGCTAGCACCGTCGATTTTGGCCGCTTTGTAAAAGGTATTGGAAATACTTTGCAAATAACCATTTAAATAATAGATGTAAAAAATACTGGTCAGAAAGGGAATGATCAACGCACTATACGTATTCAATAAGCCCATTCGCGCAATCGTATTGTAATTGGTGAAAATGATCGATTCATAAGGAACCATCAATAACGAGATCATCAATCCGATAACTAACCGTTTGTATTTGAATTCAAGACTAGTCAATGCAAAGGCAGCTAGAATCGCAGTGATCAGCGTCGCGATAGTCGTCACCGCGGAAACGAAGACCGTATTAAAGAAGTAGCGTAAAAACGGTGCTCGGGTAAAAACTTCCCCGTAGTTGCTCCACTGGAAAGACTCTGGCATGATCGTCGGTGGAATACTGGTTGCTTCACTGTAGGTCATTAGACCAGCTAAAATCATATAGACAAAGGGAAACAGCGTGATCACTGCTAAAATTGCTAAAAACAGCATCGAAACAATCGTGACAATTTTTTTCATTCGTTTATTCGCCCACTTTCTTCAAAAGTTTATTTTGGATAAAGGTGACGAGCAAAATAATGATGAACAAGATCACGGTTGCCGCCATTGCAATCCCCGGACGTCCGGCGATATGGAATTTGTCATAAATATAAAAGACTGCCGTGGTTGCACTGCGGGCGATCCCTGGCTGGCCGCCAAACAAGGCATATACTTGGGTATAGACTTTAAAGGCACTGATCAGATTGACCGTCAACAAGAAAGCAAAGGTTGGGATCAATTGCGGAAAGGTGATTTTCCGAAAAATCTCGCCATCGGTGGCGCCAAACATTTTTGCGATTTTGTAGTGTTCTTTGTCGATGTTGCGCATTCCTGCCAACAAGATAATAATGTTGAAGGCGAGGCTCGTCCAAACGCCAAAGATGATCAAGGTCGTCATACTCATATTGACATTATCTAGCCAGTTGACTGGCGCAATGCCGACAAGACCTAGTAGATAATTAATGATCCCGTAAGAGCCGTTGAAAAAGTAACGAAACACGATCCCGATGGCAATCGTACTTGTGACATAAGGCATAAAGAAGATCGTTTCAAAAAAACTTTTGTATTTGACTTTTTCAAAAATGATCCAAGCAATCGCTAATGAGAGAACCAGCGAGATCGGCACGACCGCAAAAGCAAACAGCGCTGTGTTTTGCAGTGCTCGAAAGAATACGGGGTCCGTTAAAACCCTTTGATAGTTCTCAAGCCCAGCATACTGTTGGTTAATCAAGGTTCCTTTTTGGAAACTCATGATGAAGGAACGAAACAGCGGATATACACTGAATAAGAAAATAATGACCAATGAAGGCAGTAAAAACAGCCACGCCTTTGGTTGATTCTCAGGGTTATAATTTTTTTTGAACATTAGTAGACCCGCTCTCCTTTTTCATCAAAGATAAAGGCTTTTTTGTAATGAAAATCAAATGACACTTGCGCGCCTTCTTCAATGATCTCTTCAATACTAACGATCGATTTCATATGTTTTGCAGCCAGATCAAAGTTCAAGATTCGTTCTCGTCCGATCAGCTCTACACTCTTGATTTCTGTTTGGAACAAACCTGCTTGCAAGGTGGTCAGCACATCTTCTGGACGAATACCTAACGTATATTGGCCGTCTGTCAATGGTTTTTTGAAGCGAATGTCAGTAAAGCGGTCAACCGGGATCGTAAACGCTGGATGGATCATTTGGCCCTCTTTGACTTCTACTGGCAAGATGTTGATGATTGGATTACCAATAAATTTCGCTACGAAAAGATTGTTTGGTTCTAAGTAAAGGTTTTGCGGATCATCATTTTGCTGAATGATCCCCTCGTTCATCAAAATGATCTTATCACTGATAGAAAGAGCTTCTTCCTGGTCATGAGTCACGAAGATCGTGGTGATGCCTACTTCTTTGACTAATCGACGGATCTCTTCACGGATCTTCAAGCGCAAACGGGCATCTAAGTTACTTAATGGTTCATCTAGCAGTAAGACTTCTGGACTTTGCACCAAGGCACGCGTGATCGCTACCCGTTGCTGCTGTCCGCCAGAAAGGGTTCCTGGTTTTTTCTGACTTAATTCTTCAATATTGGTCAGTTTCATGAACTTTTCAGCAATTTTCTGCGCTTCGTTTTTCTTGATCTTTTTCTCTCCGACTGTCAGTGGAAACATGACATTTTCTAACACAGTCATATGGGGATAAAGGGCATAATTCTGAAAAACAAACCCGATATTGCGGTCTTTTGGCTCCGTCTTAACAACGGAAGAACCATTAAAGCGGATATCGCCATCGGTGGGACTCAACAACCCCGCGATCAAATTCAATATCGTCGATTTCCCACAACCACTTGGTCCCAACAAACAAACCAAATCGCCTTTTTCTATTGTAAAATCTACTGCTTTCAAGGCTTCAAACTTATTATCGAAAACCTTCTTCAACCCGACTACTTCTATCAAAACTGCCCCTCCATTTTCTCTTTTTCCTCCGAATAGTTGACTGGCATTTCAAGTCACAAAAAAAACGAACTCTTGATGTTTCGGTCAAACGCTCAAAGAAATTCGATTTTAATCATAACAAACGAATGTTTTTATTCGATACCATTATTGTAAATGTTTTGTAAAAACCAATGGGAATTATGAAAGAATTTTTAGTTAATTTACCTTTTAATGAGAAAACGATGAGTGACTCAAAGGGAAATCTACCCGCTAATCCCGAACATTTCTTCAATTTTCGAAAATTTTCATGAAAAAATGAATGAATTTTATCAAATATACGTAGCTGTGTATAATAACACTATTTTTACACTTCTTTTTTATCAAAAAACACCTTATTAATTGTTTATTAAAAAAGCCAGTATTTCTCTGATTAAAATAACAAAAAAAGGACGTTTTTTCCAAAGAAAACAATCGTCCTTTTTTTCCTTCAGTTATTCGACTTCATCGATCGTTAGCGTCAGCAATTTCGTTGAAACTTGCTCAAGAAAATAACGGTCGTGTTCAATGATCAGCATAGAAGGCTCCACCAAATGAATCACTTCCTCTAATTGCTTCTGATTGAAGACGTCCAAATAATTTAGCGGTTCATCCCAGATAAACAATTCTGCTGGTGTTGCTAATGATTTGGCTAGTTCCACGCGTTTACGCTGCCCCATGCTCATTTGCTGGATCGGCGTTTGAAAGACAGCTCTTTCCAAGCCAAGCTTTTTTAAGTTATTTAGCAGATCTTGATAATTCAAGCCATGCTCTTGGGCAAATTCTGTCAGCATCCCACAGTTGTCCTCGTAGTTTTGTCGGACATAACTGATGGTGATCCCATGGGCTGTTTTGATCGTCCCTGACTGCTGTCCATCGAAAGTACCTAAAATACTCGCAATCAAACTGGACTTGCCAGATCCGTTGGCCCCTTGAATCCCCAAGCGCTCTTTTTGACGGATCGCAAACGTCAGCGGTTTAAACAAAGGCTGCTCATAGCCAAGCTGAAAATGCTCTGCTTCCAGCAACACATCATGATGGCTAACAAGCGGAGTCATTTTCAGAGGATCAATCCACTCAATGTCTTTTAACAACGCAGACTTGTCTTGAATTTGATCTTCCATCCGTTTAACGATCGCTTTCGAGCGCTTCATGGTCCGTGCCGCTCGGGCACCGATCGCCCCCGTATCATAGATTGCCCCGCTGCCTTTTTTGGTCGGCGACCCTAATTTGTCCCGTTCGCGTCCTCGGGACCACTCCGCTTTCTCGGCTGCCGTCTGCTTCAAACGACCGATTTCTTTTTTCAACTTGCTGTTTTGTTCTTGCTCATACGCATCTTTTTGCTGCTTTTGCAGCTCATAGACTGAATAATTCCCTTTGTACAGCACCAAGCGGCTTTTTTCGATCGCCAATACATGATCGACGACTTCATCGACAAACTGTCGATCATGGCTCACAACGATAAACCCGGTTTTTTGCTGCAAATAGCGGGCAACATGTTCGCGAGCGGTCACATCCAAATGGTTGGTCGGTTCATCGATCAAAGGAAAATTCTCTTCATCAACGAACAACCGCGCCAATAGGACTTTCGTTTGCTCGCCGCCAGATAAAGTGGCAAAGGGCCGCCAAAGCACTTCTGGATCAAGTTGTAGCAGGTTCAATTCCCGTTCCAAACGCCACTGTTCAAATTCGCCAGATTCCTGTAAAACAAAAAGCGTCAGTTGCTGATCGTCAGAGACGGTTAAGGGAAAATAAACGAATTGCTGCTCATGGGTGATCGAGCCGCTATAAGGCAATTCATTGAGCAGCAAACGCAGCAAGGTCGTTTTGCCGCGACCATTTCTGCCAATCAACCCTAATTTCCATTGTGTATCAAGGTTCAAGTTGGCATCCTCAAAAAGCAACCGTTCTTGGCTGTCAAAGCCAAAAGTTAAATGATTAATACTGATATTCGACATAAATATACCTCGTCTCTATTCACGGAATAGAGTAGACCTAAAGTTATTTTCAGAATCAGTTTTTAGAGGTACACAAAAAGATCCCCCATCGAAAAAGTCAACCAATCCTGAAAATCTGCAGACTATCCCCTTGGAGGAACAGTTTCATGCAGCTTTCAACAAATTGGTTAATTTTTCAATGGAGGATCCCTCATTTCGTTTAATAGTGCCCTAAGTATAGCATTGATCGGCAAAAAAGCGCAAGTTCAGTACCCCCTGCTGCTTTTCCTTTATATTTTATTCACAAACTAAACCCGTTATCGCTGGAAACGTTACATTAAAAAACACTTGAAACACAAAAAAACCATCAGGTTGGTTAGTCCTGATGGCAAAAGGAGTAAAATGAAAAATAAAAAGGTTGTTGGTTGTAAATTCATTATACCTCCGATAAAAAAACTTTACATGTGAAAAACATAACAGTTAAATTAAATAACTCTTGTTTAACTTGAATGTTTATCATTTTTTTAACAATAAAGCCGTCATCCGTTGGATGGCAAAAGAAATTTCGTCCGTTGCTTCATCTTGTTTGGCTTCTGCCGCATCAAATGCTTCTTGGTCGATTTTGTTATCCAGACTCAAAATCATCTCATCACAGCCAGCAACATATTTCATATACGCCCGTTCGAATTTTTTATGGATCCCCATCACATTCGCTGGGGGACGCAATTTGCTGATTTTTTCCAGCATCAAGCGGTATTTGTCCGTGCCTTCTTTAAAAATTCTGGTAATCTCAGCTAGCCGCTCAGGTGTTACCTCGGCTTCTTTCTTCTCGTCGATCGCTTTGCGGATCTCTTCATAATTGGGATTCATTTTCTCCCCGATCGCTTCTGTTTCTTTGACAAGATCGTTGATTGTTTGTACATAAAAACCTAAGTTTGGTCGCACAGTGGGTCCCCTACTTTCTTTGTTATTATCTCCTATTTTACCGTTTCTTACTGCAAATGAAAAGGTCAAGTAACAGCCGCAGGGTTTATCGAAAATAAGCCAGCAAAAAAGGCCTGCTGCCCAGGGAGAAGGACAGCAGACCATTGATTGTTTTTCCGTTTATTTTTGGCTCATTTGCGTCCCATTGCTCGTTGGATCGCTTTGACGATCTCAACGACTGGAATGATCGCAAAGGAGGCGCCTAAAACGATGCCCCATTGATACAAGTCAAGGTGTGCAACACGGAAGATATCATTTAATCCTGGCACGATGAAGATCACCAGCATCAACGCAAAGGACAACAGGATCGCCCAGTTGAAGGCTTTGTTTCTAAATGCCCCTACTTTAAAGAGCGACTGATGGATCGATTTGACGTTGAAGGCATGGAACAACTGCATCAATCCTAACGTGGCAAAGGCCATCGTTAAGGCATCGGCATGGATCGCATCGTACGTATTGTGAACGGGCCATTGGATCGCTGACCAATAAACGAACAGCACGGTTGCCGCTTCTAAGATCCCTTGGTAGATGATACTGCTCATCACACCACCAGAGAAGAAGTTGGAACTGCGTCCCCGCGGTGCATGTTTCATTAGATCTTTTTCAGCAGGCTCCATTCCTAAAGCAATTGCTGGGAAGGTATCCGTTACTAGGTTGATCCAAAGCAAGTGGATCGGCAATAGCGAGTCCCAACCCCACAAAGTTGCTAAGAACAAGGTCAAAACTTCCCCTAGGTTAGCGGCTAGCAAGTATTGAATCGCTTTTTGAATATTGGAGAAGACTTTTCGTCCTTCTTCCACTGCTACGACGATCGTAGCGAAGTTGTCATCTGCTAGGACCATATCGGAAGCACCTTTAGAAACTTCGGTACCTGTGATCCCCATGCCGACACCAATATCGGCTTGCTTCAGTGATGGTGCATCGTTGACCCCGTCACCAGTCATGGCAACGACTTTGCCTTCTTGTTGCCAAGCTTTGACGATCCGAACTTTATGTTCCGGTGATACCCGTGCATAGACTGAGTAGTTCGCTACCTTTTGGGCAAACTCTTCTTCGCTCATTTTATTGAGTTCAGCGCCAGTCAAGACGGCATCATCATCGCCCGGTTTGATAATCCCTAAACGTCCCGCAATGGCTTCAGCTGTATCGCGGTGGTCTCCGGTGATCATGATTGGACGAATCCCAGCTTCTTTGGCTAAACGTACCGCATCGGCTGCTTCTGCCCGTTCTGGGTCGATCATTCCGACTAAGCCAGCAAAGACCAAATCATTTTCGACGATTTCTGATTCTAAGTTTTCTGGCACTTGGTCTACATATTTGTAGGCCATCCCCAATACCCGCAGTGCTTGTTTCGCCATATCGGTATTGTTGAATAAGATTTTTTCTTTTTCTTCATTGGTCATCGGCAGCTCTTGGCCGTCCAATAGTACTTTTGAGGTTCTGCCCAGCAAGACATCTGGTGCGCCTTTGACAGCAACTAAATAGCGACCGTCTTCTTGTTGGTGGATCGTACTCATAAGTTTTCGGTCAGAATCAAATGGCAGATCTGCTACCCGTGGTTCTTGATTGACAAGATCCCGCACATGGAATCCTTGATCCATCCCGAATTGCACCAATGCGGTCTCGGTCGGATCACCGATCAAGTTGCCTTCTTCACCAAATTTTGTATCATTGGCAAAGTTCATGACTTTTAATGCCATGTTGTCTAACGGAATATCTTCTGAAGCAGCATGTTGCTTGTCATTGACATACAATTTTTCCACAGTCATTTGATTCAAGGTCAACGTACCAGTTTTATCAGAAGCGATAATATCGGTTGCCCCAAGGGTTTCAACCGCTGGTAATTTACGGATCACTGCATTTCGTTTCGCCATTACTTGCGTACCTAAGGCTAAGATGATCGTTACGATCGCTGGTAGCCCTTCTGGGATCGCCGCTACTGCTAATGAGATCGACGTCAATAGCATGTCGACCCATGAGGTATTGTTAAAGATCGTTCCAACAAAGAACATGACCACTGCAATGATAATGATGGCGATCGTCAGGAATTTTCCTAGTTCATTTAAGTTACGCTTCAACGGTGTTTCGGTTTCTTGGGCGCTAGCCAGCATGCCAGCGATTTTCCCAACTTCAGTTCCCATCCCTGTATTGACCACGACCCCTTTTCCGCGGCCATAGGTCACATTACTGTTTGAGTACGCCATATTGACGCGATCGCCGATCCCGACATCCGTCCCTTCGATGACGGTCAATTCTTTTTCGACTGGTACGGACTCACCGGTCAAAGCAGCTTCTTCAATTTTTAAAGAACTTGCTTCTAAAAGGCGTAAATCTGCCGGTACGACATCGCCAGCTTCTAACAGGACAATATCCCCCGGCACCAATTCATCGCTCTTGATGGTGACGGTATGACCATTACGCAACACATTGGCATTTGGTGTAGACATTTCTCTTAGTGCTTCGATCGCCTGCTCCGCCTTCGCCTCTTGAACGACACCCATGATCGCGTTGATAATGACAACTGCTAAAATAATAATTGAGTCCACGACTTCATGGGAAACGACTGCTGAGATAATCGCCGCCGCTAGCAAAACGATGATCATCAAATCTTTGAATTGTTCAAAGAATTTTTGTACCATCGATTTCTTTTTGCCTTCTTCTAATTCGTTGGGACCATACTCAGATAAGCGTTTTTGTGCTTCATCGTTCGTTAATCCATTGGCATCTGTTTGCATTTCTTCCAGAACATGCTGCGCTTCTTGCGCATAAAACGCCTGCGATAGCTGTTCCTTTTTGTTTTCTTCTGACATGTTTCTCCTCCTTTTATATTTACTCTTCCTTTATTGTACATGATATGAAAAAAAATAGACTTATGTATGCACTGTCTAAGCATACATAAGTCTCACTGTTTAAGACAGCACCAGAAATTTCTTTCAGGATGGTGATACTGCCGCAGATGAAATCCGCCAATTACTCCCTCATGTTCATGTCAATAACCTACATTATACAAAAACTTTTCAGGTCTGGCAATTTTATTTTTGCTGAAACTAGCAGAAGGATTTCTCCTAAGAATCAGGCGATGATCGAGCCGTTTGGCATGCCTTTTGGTGCTTCCACGATTTGCAGACGACCGTCATTGTCTTCTGCTGAAAGGATCATTCCTTGGCTGACTTGTCCCCGCATTTTCCGCGGTTTCAAGTTAGCAACGATCACGACTTTTTTACCGATCAAATCTTGCGGTTCTGGATAAAATTCAGCGATCCCCGATAAAATTTGACGATCTTGATCATCTCCCGCAGCTAAGCGGAATTGCAGCAACTTGTCGGCGCCTTTGACTTTTTGACAGTCAACGACTTCTGCCACTTTTAATTCGATCTTGTCGAAGTCTTCGTATTTGATCTCGGCTTTTTCGGATTGCAATGTGGTTTCTTCTGGATTCCATTTGACTGTTTCTTCTGGACTTTGCGTCCCTTCAGCCATTTTCTTTTGGATGTAGGCTACTTCTGTTTCAAGTTCCAAACGAGGGAAAATCGGTGTGCCTTTGGCAACGACTTTCGTGCCGCTTGGAAATTCACCAAAGCGTAAATCTTTCAGATCCATGGCAACAGAAGCCAGTCCTAATTGTTGGAAAATATTGGCTGGTGTTTCTGTCATCACCGGTTGCAATAAGATCGCAACGATGCGTAAGCTTTCCGCTAAATGAACCATTACACTGTTTAATTCAGCACGCTTTTCTTCTTCTTTGGCTAATACCCATGGTTGAGTTTCGTCAATGTATTTGTTGGCACGGGAGATCAATGTCCAAACTTCTGACAATGCCGTACTGAATTCCATTTTATCCATGGCTTCATGGTAACGACCAACCACATTGGCCGCAGTCGTTGACAGCTCGCTATCAAAAGGCGTCACTTTTGAGGCATAATCTGGGACTAAGCCATCACAATATTTATTGATCATAGCGATCGTCCGATTCAACAGGTTGCCTAAGTCATTGGCTAGATCGTAGTTCAAACGAGAAACGAAATCTTCTGGTGTAAATACACCATCGCTACCAAAAGGAACCGCCCGTAATAGATAATAACGCAACGCATCTAAACTGTAGCGCTCCACTAACATTTCTGGATAAACGACATTGCCTTTAGATTTCGACATCTTGCCGTCTTTCATCATCAACCAGCCATGACCAAAGATTTTTTTCGGCAATGGCAAGTCTAATGCCATCAGCATGATTGGCCAATAGATTGTATGGAAACGCACGATTTCTTTCCCAACCATATGCACGTCAGCTGGCCAGTATTTTTGGAACAAGGAATCGTCGTCTGAGCCATAGCCTAATGCCGTAATATAGTTGGATAACGCATCGATCCACACATACACCACGTGTTCAGGGCTAGCAGTGACTGGGATGCCCCATTTAAAGGTCGTTCTGGAAACAGCCAGGTCTTCTAAGCCTGGTTTGATGAAATTATTCAGCATTTCATTTTTACGTGATTCTGGTTGAATGAACTCTGGGTGCTCATCATAGTATTCAACCAAACGATCGGCGTATTTGCTCATGCGGAAGAAATAAGAAGATTCCTTCACCAATTCTACCTCATGACCGCTTGGCGCTTTGCCGCCGATGACTTTGCCCTCTTCATCTCGATAAACTTCTGCTAATTGCGTTTCAGTAAAGTATTCTTCATCAGAAACGGAATACCACCCTTCATATTCACCAAGATAGATATCTCCTTGATCAAGCAATTGCTGGAAGATTTTTTGAACGGCTTTTTTATGGTAATCATCCGTTGTGCGGATAAATTTATCGTAACTGATGTCTAGTGTGTTCCATAGTTTCTTGACGTCAGCTGCCATTTTGTCGACGTATTCTTGCGGATCTACGCCAAGTTCTTCTGCTTTTTTCTCGATTTTTTGACCGTGCTCATCGACACCCGTCAAATAAAAGACATCAAAGCCCATCAATCGTTTGTATCGTGCTACCGCATCACAAGCGATCGTCGTGTAAGAATTCCCGATATGTAGCTTGCCGCTTGGATAATAAATTGGCGTCGTAATATAGAATGTTTCTTTTTCAGCCATGGACGCAAGTCCTCCTTTTCACTAGTAAAGTGTATACTTAGGTAGTATACAGTTCGCAACCCAAAAATGCTATAATTTTAATCAAAAAAGCGGATAACCTAAGACCTTTTTCCATGGTCTACAAGGAACAAAGGAATCGTTTTGGTCCTTAACACGCAGCAAATAAAGCAGCAGATTTGAGCATTTCTTTTCTACTAGTTATCATAGCGCAGATAGCCGTTCACTTCAATGTTCTAGGGGAAGAATCTTGCTTAGATAGAAAGGGTGCTAGTGAGGGAGTTGCTTCTTTTTCTGATCGTTTTGTGTCTTCCAAGCGGCAACTAGCGATTATTCGATCATAAATTCTATCATCAGCGTTTGTGGTCCCTCTTCTTCAATGGTCACTTCTTTGATCAAGCGATAGGTTCCTTTCGACAAGGTGCCAAAATACTCCGACCAATTGATTAGTAAAGTTGTTTGACTGTGGGCAGAGGCATAAAGACCGATGTCTTGAAAAACCACGTCTTCTTTAAAAAGGAGTTCCCGCCATTCATCCCCCTCGAAAACATCCACTGCAAAATAGTTGTCATAGATCACCCTCTGATCGGAATGATTGTACAGTTTGAAGCGTCCGGAAGTTGCTGTGCTGGTTTCCACTTCCAGACGAAGGGTTGCTTGTTGAGGGAATGGGGGCCCCATAAACGTATCGGCAGGAATTCAATTGACACTTTGCCCAACCATCAAATCCGTTGGCTGCTCTTGCAGCTGACTGGAACGGGTACAGCCACTAATGATCAACAACAGCAATAGAAAAACGAGAAACTTGATCGTCTTCACCTTTTTTCCCCCTCTCGAAAGAATTCTCTGCGGCTCTCCTTCTTTCCTCTAGTATACCTATTTTCGTGCCTTTTCAGCAGCATTTCTAGTCATTTATTGCTTTTTTTGAGAAAAAGGATCTGAAAAAGCTTCTTACAGTCGCTCTTTGATAAACAGGTACTTCTTTTGCTATAATGAGGAAGACTTCACTTATAGAAAGGAACGCTATGACTCGAAAAAACAAACAGCATTTTTTGCTTTTAACTGTGCTTTCTGTGGGACACTTGCTTTTTTCAACCACAAGTTACCCCTTTTTGTTTGCGTACTTCAATAGCCATGATTATGCTGCGCTCTTTGCAACAGCGATGGCAGTCCTCCGTGTGCTTTTTTTGCTCTGGATCGCTCTTTGGGGCTATTCAGCACTCAAAGAACACCCGCCATCTTCTTGGCTTTATCTCGCATTATTTTTCCTTAATTTGATCGTTCCTTATTTTTTCCGTTAAGGAAAACCGTCGCGTTCAGCTACTTACTTTATCTAAGGCAGGAGAAACCAATGAAAGAATTTACCTCAAAATCAGCTGAAAAACACTACTATGAAAAAGAAGCGTCAGAAGCAGAGTTTCTTACATGGTATCAGGCGCAAGATCAGCCGAAATACGAGAAACCTTCCGTAACCGTCGATATGGTGTTGATGTGTTACAACAAAGAAGAGGAACAATTAAAAATTGCGCTGATCCAAAGAAAAGGCCACCCTTTCCGTAATTCTTGGGCATTGCCGGGAGGCTTCGTCAATCCCAATGAATCGACAGGGCAAAGTGTGATCCGTGAGACGCAAGAAGAGATCGGGGTCACCATCTCCAAGCAAAACATCGAACAGCTGCATACCTTCAGCACACCAGATCGCGATCCTCGCGGTTGGGTGATCACCGTCAGCTATTTGGCTTTTATCGGTGAAGAACCCTTAAGTGCCGGTGACGATGCGAACCAAGTACGCTGGTTCTCTTTAGAAAGAAAAGCCAATCAAATTTATTTGACCAGCGGCGAGATCGAGATCATTCTTGACCTAGTGACTGGCGCCTCTGTTGGAAAAGATACGTTGGCTTTTGACCACAGCGCGATCATCCTCAAAGCTTTCAAACGGGTTGCCAACAAGATGGAGCACGAGCCACAAGTGCTGCTCGTGTTAGGCAAAGACTTTACGATCACGGAAGCCCGTAAAGTATTCGCCAAGTTTTTAGGGATCGATTTTAAAATGATCGATCATTCCAACTTTAAAAAATCCATGCTCCAATATTTTACGGAAGTTGGCGAAAAGCCCGTCGGTATCGGGCGTCCCTCAAAGATCTATCGCTTAAATGACGCATTTTTAGGTGACAAAATGTAAAAAAATACAACCCCCTGTCAGACCGTAGTTTGGCAGGGGGTTGCTGGTTAATCATAATTAGTGAACGTGGTTCCTAGAAACAAAAATCAGAAAGATTTTTTCTATACCCTAGGCGATCCCTGGCGTTCCTTCCAGTTCAAGCGGCTCAGCTGCTCATTTCGCCTGAGAGCCGTTCTAGCTTCTGTTGGTCTTGCGTATCCAACGTGACAAAACGCAGTTCTTTGCCGTACCACTGCGCTTTGTACTGGATTTTGCGAACGAATTGATGCCAATCACTGATGCTGTAATGACCAGCTTTTAAAACCGTATCTTCAGCGATTTGTTCCAAATAGATCGTATCGTACTGTTTTACGAGATGGTAGCTGACTTGATCGATGAATTCCCGCTTTTGACAGCAGTGAAAACGATAAAGGCGAGCGACCTTTCCTTTTAGCTTCTGATAATTTCGCGCCTGAGTCAAAAGGATTTTTTTCCGTTTGACCGCCGTAGCTTTCACCTGAAGTTTGCGTTCTGCTCGCGTCAGCTTTTGCTTCGTTTGGATAGCATGTTCACAGGTGATGGGGACTGGCTGGTTGGCTTTGACCAACTGCTGCGGATCATAAACAACAGCGACAGAGGCTTGCTGCTTCGGCAATGGCGGGATCTCTTCCAAACAAAGGATCGAGATGTAAAACTCTTCGTTGTTTTTTGCTGAGATCGTTGCCGATTTGATCTTCCCTTTGATCGCCCGATGCTTTTTTACGGGAACCAATGTTTTAAGCTTTGGCAGCTTGATTTGATCGTCTTCAAAATAAATGGTGTGCTGCTGATTATTGGTGGTATACGATTGCCAGATACTTTTTTTGGTTTTCATTTTTGGAAAGCCAGCCCGCTTTTGAAAGTAATTTCGAAACGCTCGGTCCAGATTCCGTTGTGCATTTGCCAATGCCAAACTATCGGTCTCCTTCAAAAAAGGATACTCCTTTTTTAGTTTGGCTGGCGTCAACCCTTGCTTTGCTTCATTGTTGGCCAGCTCCTCCATCTTTGCCTCCAGCAGTTGATTGTACGTAAAACGCACACAGCCGAAGGTTTCGATGAAAAACTGTTTTTGCTGTCCATTAGGATAGATCCGAAATTTGTATGCTTTTAAAACACCCAGTTTCATCTCCTCCTAACACTCCCTATACCTTTGACGCTAGTTCCCCTTTTTTTGTGCTAACTTTTCTTGATAGATCTTGGCTTCTTTTTTCGTGGCATAAACGAAATGTCCTGGTGCGATCTCTTCCATTGCTCGTTCTTGGTTATCGTTTGGTTCGCTGACGTATTTGATCCGCTTGCGTTGACGCTCATGGTCAGGATCTGGCAGCGGAATCGCTGATAAAAGACTTTCAGTATACGGATGGACCCCGTAATGATAGATTTCATCGCTGGTGCCTACTTCTAGCAGTTTGCCGTTGTGCATCACGCCGATCCGATCGCTGATGTGTTTGACCATCGATAAATCATGGGCGATAAACAAGTACGTCAATTTATGTTCTTCTTGCAGATCTTGCAGCAAGTTGACGACTTGGGCTTGGATCGAAACATCCAATGCCGAGATCGGTTCATCACAGATGATGAATTTTGGATCGACAGCTAACGCGCGGGCGATCCCGATCCGCTGACGTTGTCCACCTGAAAATTCATGAGGATAACGGGTCCCGTGACTTGGGTTTAGTCCGACGGTTCGCAAAAGTTCATCCACCCGATCATTGCGTTCTTTTTCATTTTTGGCTAATCCGTTGATATCGATCCCTTCGGCAATAATGTCCCGAACTTTCATCCGTGGATTCAAGGAAGCATAAGGATCTTGGAAGACCATTTGAACTTCTCGACGAAAATCAGCCAGTGGTTTCTTGCCTTTGATTTTCATAACATCTTGTCCATCAAAAAGAACTTCGCCTCCGGTAGGGTTATTCAAACGAATCACTGTCCGTCCAGTCGTCGATTTTCCGCTTCCGGATTCACCGACTAGACCAAAGGTTTCTCCTTCATAGATTTGGAAGGAGATATCATCGACGGCTTTGACTTCGTCTTTGCGGCCAACGTTAAAATATTGTTTGAGATTCTTTACTTCAAGTAAAACTTTTTCCAACCGTTTCTCCTCCTTTAGACAGATGCCTGAGTATTTTTTTCTTGGAATTTTTTCCAGCGAATCAAGATCTCATCCGGCGGAGTCACTTTCGGTGCTTGCGGCGCTAACAGCCAAGTGGCCGCTTTGTGCGTCGGTGAGACGTCAAAGAATGGCGGTTGCTGTTCAGCATCGATCTGCAAGGCAAATTCGTTCCGTGGATAAAAAGCATCGCCTGTTGGCGGATCTAACAAATCTGGAGGTGAACCAGGAATCGCGTACAAGCGATCGCCTGTTCCTTCTAACGTCGGCATCGAACCTAACAAGCCCCAGGTGTATGGATGTTGCGGGTTATAGAAGATTTCTTCTGCGGTCCCCACTTCGACGATTTTCCCACCGTACATCACGGCCACCCGATCCGCCACATTGGCAACGACCCCTAAGTCATGAGTAATGAAGACGATAGACGAATTGATTTTCTTCTGGATATCTTTTAATAACTCTAAGATTTGTGCTTGGATCGTTACATCCAATGCAGTCGTTGGTTCATCTGCAATCAAGATCTGCGGGTAACAGATCAACGCGATCGCAATGACGATCCGCTGCCGCTGACCACCTGAAAATTGATGCGGATAATTTTTCAAGCGTTTCTCAGCATTCGGGATGCCGACAAGGTTCAATAGTTCCAACGCTTGTCGCAAGCCTTCTTTTTTACTGATTTTGTTGTGCTTCATCAATGATTCTGCCACTTGCTTGCCAATCGGCATCGTTGGGTCCAAGGAAGTCATTGGATCTTGGAAAATCATGGCGATTTCCTTGCCACGGATTTTTTGCAGTTCTTTTTCGGATTTTTTTAAAATGTCCGTCCCATTGAAGAGGATCTGGCCATTATCGACATTGGCATTGCTGGCTAACAACCCCATGATACTGCGGGTCGTCACGGACTTTCCGCTCCCAGATTCGCCCACGATCGCCAAGGTTTCTCCTTTGTATAGATCGAAACTGACATCACGGATCGCTTGGACTTTCCCAGCAAAGGTGTCAAAAGAAATTTCTAAGTTTTTCACTTCTAAGACTTTTTTCATAGCAATCACTCTTTCATTTTCGGATCAAAGGCATCACGCAAACCGTCTGCCAGCAAGTTGAACCCAATCATAATCACAGACAAGGTCACAGCAGGTACCCACATTTGGTAAGGCAGGAACAAGAAGGTTTTGTAGCCATCGCTTAGTAACATCCCTAAAGATGCTGAAGGTGGTTTTAATCCTAGCCCAATAAAGCTTAGGAAGGCCTCGAAGAAAATCGCCGAGGGAATACTGAACATCATTTGTACGATGATCACGCTGGAAATATTCGGTAATACGTGTTTCATCGCAATCTTGAGGCGACTTTCACCCAGCGTCGTTGCGGCTAAAACGAATTCTTGATCTTTTAGTTTCATCGTTTGGGCCCGTACGATCCGCGCCATTGGAATCCAGTTAGTGATCGCCATTGCTGCCACGATCGAGAAGATCCCAGGTTCAAAAACCACCAGCATCAAGATCATTACCACTAAGTTGGGAATACCAGATAAGATTTCTAGGAAACGCTGCATCACATTATCGATCCGTCCACCTAAAAGACCAGAGATCAAGCCATAGGTTACACCAAAGATGATATCTAGCATCGCTGCGATAAACGCAATCAATAAGGAGATACGTGTCCCTACGAATAGACGACTCAATAAGTCACGACCTAATCCATCCGTTCCTAAAAGGAAATACGTCCCGTCAGGAACATTGGCAGCTGCATACTTATCTACTAGCTCGCCTCCCACCATCGCATAGCCGTTTAAGCCATTGATGTTGATACCGGGAATTTTCGGTGGCAGATTTGTAAAGGTTACATTTTGCGCGGTTGGATCATGTGGCGAGACAAAAATCGTAATGATTGAGATCGCGATAATGATCAGCAGCAAAATGATTGAGAAAACAGCGGCTTTGTTCTTTTTCAAACGACGCCATGAATCTTGGAAAAACGTTAATGAAGGGGTTGCGATCGCTTCACGCTCTTCATTGGTATTTTTTTGTAACGGTTGAAATTTGGCTGCATCGATGGCAGCAACATCATTTGCTGTGTAAGGTTTCTCTGCCATTAGCCACGACTCCCTTCTGAAACTCGGATCCGCGGATCAACGATTCCATATAAAATATCAACAACAAGAATAACAAAGACCAACATCGCGGAATAAAGAATTGTTACCGCCATGATCGTTGGATAGTCATTGGTCATGATTGATTTTACGAACTGTTCACCGATACCTGGGATCGCAAAAATATTTTCTACGACAAGAGAACCCGTCATCAAACCGACAGCTAGCGGTCCTAACAGCGTCAATAACGGAATCAAACTATTTCGCAAACCATGCTTGAAGGCAATTTCCCAGCGGCTCAACCCTTTTGCTCGTGCCAACTCGACATAATCACTATGCAGCACTTCCACCATCTCGGTTCGAATAAACCTGGCGGAATCCGCTAACGGCGACATCGCCAAGGCGACGGTCGGTAGGATCGTGCTGGCAAAGGTCTCCCACTTAGCAATCGGTAAGATCCCTAGTTTGATGGCAAAAATGTATTGCAGCAACACGGCAAAGACAAAGTTAGGGATCGAACGTCCTAAGATCGCCACTAAGGTAGACGTTGTATCGATCCAAGTATTTTGCTTCATCGCTGAGATCGTTCCTAAAATGATCCCAAAGAACGTACCAAAGATGATCGCTTGTAGTCCTAGTTGCAGTGAAGGTCCGATTCTTCCTGATAATAAATTCGCAACTGGCTGGTTTTTAAATTGGAAAGAGATCCCAAAGTCACCTTTTAGTAAATTGGTCAAATAAAGCCAATATTGGGTAATGATCGGTTTGTCCAATCCTGCTTGCTCATTTAGCAAGGCAATTTGTTCTGGACTTAATTTTTCAGCATTCGTATATGGTGTTCCTGGCAAAAATTGCATCAAGAAAAAGGTGATCGTGGCAATCAGCCATAATGTTAAGACCATGTAGAACACTCGTTTCAATAAATATTTCAAAAAGCTGTTCACGCAGTTTCCCCCTTAAGTATTTTGACTTCTATTCAATAATTATGTAAATTAACATAGTACGAATCATTAAAAAGGAGTCAGATCATGAAAATAAAAAAAAGTAGTGGGCTCATACCCCTCCTATGCCTCGCAATTTCTGGCGGATGGTTAGCCATAAAAAATGAATTTTCCATAGCAGCTCTTTCAGATGCCCTTTTCTTGTGGGCGCTGTTCTTTTTGATCATTGGCGGTTTTTTATGGGTATTTGCTTCTGGTTTCTTTGACCATTTTCAATACTCCATGAAGAAAGCTTTTTCCAAAAATAAAACAGATTATCTGAAATTATCCCAAGTCGGCAAACAGAGCTACGCCTTTTGGTTATGGCCTGGTGTCTTCTTGTTATTCCTTTCATTGCTCTTTTTAATGATTGCTACTAGTTAATTTCATTCTTATAGTTTTACTCATTGAAATGAGAAGCAAAAGGCTGAGACAAGAAATTGTCCCAGCCTTTTCTTCGGCATTTCAAGTCAACTACTCGTGATTATTCGATTGATGTCCACTTGTAGTCGTATTGTGCGCCCGCTGCGTGAGCAACAACACCTTTGACTTTTGTTGCACGTAAGTGTGCTTCCGCTTTTTGATAAACTGGAATGACACCTTGTTCATTCATAATGATTTTTTCTGCATTGACTAGATCTTCCCAACGTTTGTCAGGGTCATTGGCATTGGTCGTACCCGCTGCTTCAACTGCTGCATCGTATTCTTCGTTGCTCCATTGTCCACGGTTGTATGAGTTGCCTGTCGTAAACAAGTCAGTAAAGCTACTTGCATCGGCATAGTCAGCACCCCAACCGCCCATTACTGTATCAAAATCACCAGCGTTTGAACGATCCAAACGAACAGAGAATGGTACTGGACTTAACGTGACTTTCACACCGTCCAATGTTTTTTCGATCGTATCTTGCAAGTACTCAATGATTTTCTTCGTTGAGTCTGTATCAGAAGCTAAGATATCAAATTCTAATGAATCAATCCCTAATTCTTCTTTGGCTTTTTCCCAATGTTCTTTGGCTTGCTCTTCATTGTATTCAATGACGCTGCCAGCTGCTTCCGTGAAGTCCGTATGATCGCCAGGGCTGAAGGTCATACCTTCTGGTACCAACCCAGTTGAAGCAATCGAACCATCCCCTAAGATCGATGTCACTAAGGCATCACGGTCGATCGCATAAGAGATCGCTTTACGTAAGTTTTCGTTACGGAAAGGTGAATCTTCATCACGTTGGTTCAATTCTAGGTAAGAAGTCGTTGCTTCTGGTTGAGAAACGAAGGCTTCATCGTTAGCCATTTGTTGCGCTAATTCACCTGTTAGGATGACATCATCTGCTTGACCATCTTGGAAAAGGTTCAAGGCAGTTGAGGATTCTTTCACGACGCTTACGTTGATCGTTTGTAATTTAACAGTATCTTTGTCCCAATATTGGTCGTTCTTTTCATAAGCCCATTCCGTATCCGTTCCTGGTCCATCAAATCCAGTCAAGACAAACGGTCCATTATAGACAGCATTGTCGCTGGTTGACGCATATTGATCGCCATTTTCTTCTACCACTTTTTGATTTTGTGGGAAGAAGGATGGGAATGCTAATAAGTAATCAAAGTAAGGTGTTGCTTTTGCCAGGGTGATTTCTAATTCATAATCCCCCACTGCTTTGATGCCTAGCTCTGATGGATCCGTATCGCCTGCTGTGATGGCATCTGCGTTCTTAACTGGTGAAAATAGATACGCGTATTCTGATGCTGTTTCAGGTTTGACTGTCCGTTGCCAGCCATAGACATAATCCGCTGCTGTAACAGGGTCACCATTTGACCATTTCGCATCTTCACGTAATTTGATCTTGTAAGTCAGTCCATCCTCGCTGACTTCAGCTGCTTCAGCTGCTCCAGCAGGTTGTGGTGTGCTGTCAGCATCCAAACGATACAGTCCTTCATATACATTGTTCAATGCACTGAAGCTGATCGTATCGGTTGCTAATGAAAGATCCGCACTTGGCATTTCTTGTGAAACCACTACGTTAAACACTTGTTCTGCACTGCTGTCGCCGCTTGCTGCTGTGTCATTGCTTGAACTACTTGTTCCGCCCGTTGTACAACCGGCTAACGCCACGCCACACACAGCCACTAAACCATAGGCCCATTTATTCTTCATCCTGTCCTACCCCTTAATTGAATTAATTTTCAGAATAATCATGCGATTTCTGAAGTTAGATAAGATTTTAATTAATAATTATTAAAAAAGCAATCCTTTTTTCGATAAAAAACACCTCTGACAGAAAGTTTTCTTGGTATTTACTTACCTTACTCTCATCAAACATTCGTTAAATGCTATTTTTCCTTTCTTTATTTATAAGAAACAAAGCAAAAAAAATAATAAAAAAACATGGTTAAATGTAAATTACATTCGTTTTCTGTCTTTCTTTTTCATTTGATCCGTCAAAATGAGAAATGTCTGATAGAAGGGTAAACATACAGAAATCGCCAATGATTTTTATCAAAACAGGCCAAAAAAAGACCTGATCGCATGCTTGCTGATCAGGTCTTCTCGCCTTAAAGACGATTGTTGCACCCCCGAAAGGATGTCCTTCAATGATTAATGGATCGCGCCGCCAATTGCTTTTAGATCTTCTTTGTCGGCATAATCAACGATGGCTTCCACCGCTGCAGTCAATCCTTTGGCAATGTCTTCGATGCTCATTGCAGGCTGTCCTGCTTTATCGACGACTTGCTGAGGAATAAACGGCACGTGGATAAAACCGCCCTTCATTTCAGGGTATTTTGTATCGATCATGTATTGTACTTGATACATGATGTGGTTGCAGACGAAGGTTCCAGCAGTATTAGAAACGGCTGCAGGTATTCCTGCTTTTTTCATGTTTTCTACCATTGCTTTGATCGGCAGTTGTGTGAAGTAAGCAGGCTTCCCTTCTGTTTGGATCGCTTCATCGACGGGTTGATTGCCTTCGTTATCAGGAATCCGGGCATCATCCACATTGATCGCCACTCGTTCTGGTGAGATGGCAAACCGTCCACCCGCTTGGCCAATGTTTAAAACGACATCTGGGTGGATCTCTTCAATTTTCTCTGCGACGATCGCTGCTGATTTCCCAAATACAGTGGGGATCTCTGCTTTCACGATCTGTGCACCATGAATTGTATCTGGCAGTAATTTCACTGCTTCTAAGGCAGGATTGATTGCTTCTCCGCCAAATGGATCAAATCCAGTAATTAATAGTTTCATTTCCATCATCCTTCCCTCTTTGTTTTACCACTAAAATGCCCAAAAGTACATTAAAGCGATGTGGATCACTAACAATAATAAAGCAATTGGGGCTTGTGCTTTAATGACACCATTGGGGTCTTTCATCTCTAACAAGGCCACTGGCAGTGCATTGAAATTGGCTGCCATCGGAGTCAGCAATGTGCCACAAAAACCAGCGGTCATTGCCAATGCACCAGCAACGACTGGGTCGCCGCCTTGCGCCATCACAAAAGGTACACCGATGCCTGCAGTAATAACGGTAAATGCCGCAAAACCATTTCCCATAATCATAGTAAAGATCATCATTCCTAAACAGTAAGCCACGACACCGATAAAACGATTGCCTTCTGGCACGACACCAGAGATTCCTTGAGAAATCACATCACCGACACCAGCAGCGTTAAAAATGACACCTAATGCTGCTAATAACTGCGGCAAGATACCGGCAGTTCCGACTTGACGAAGCATCCGATCGGAATCGTCTAGCACTGTTTTTGGTTTAGCGGAAGTCAGCACGACTGCCAACAAGAGTGCTAAGATCGATGCGATCCCGATCCCAACTTGGCCCCCTAATGGCGTATAAGAAATCACTACAGCGATCAATGCTAAACTGATACATGGCACGAAGATCGTACTACCGATCCGTTTAGCCGATGCTTCTGCTTTTTCATCATCCACGTCCACGATTTTACCAATCTGCACTTGTTTGAAGAAGGTCAAACAGCCCATCAAAACGATCAAAATCCCGTCCACAAGATACGGCAAGAAATTTCCGAAAGCAAAGACGATCCCTAGCAGTAACCAAAAGGCAGAGGTGCCTAATCGTGTAGGGTGGTCTGCTTCACGAAAAACCCGTACAGCCGTCATGATCGACAGCAATCCGATCAAGATATAAAAGAATTCCAGTAATCCGTTAACGATTCCTTCCATCTATTTGTCCTCCTTCTTGCCATATTTTTTTGCTAATTTACGATCAAAGAGCAAGTTCGACAATGTAGCAATGACTAAGACGATCAATGCGATCGGCAATGAGGCTTGCGCGATCGAACTAGCTGCCACATCGTAGCCAAGAGATTGCAATGTTCCTACGATCAATAGCACACCAGAAGCAGCCACAAAGGTATTTTGCGCAAAGAAATTCCCGAAGTTTTCGTTAGCGGCAGCCCGAGCTTTGATTTTTTCCTGATCTTTTTCATCCAGTTCCCCAAATTTGTTTTCCCCAGCAGCTTGCGCCATCGGGTTAACGATCGGGCGGATAAATTGTGTATGTCCTTGGATCCGAATAGAGAAAAAGCCAGCAAGTTCTCGAATAAACAAGTACAAGCTCAAGAACTTCCCTGGTGTTAAGCCTTTGATCTTTTCAATCAATATGACTGCTTGCTGCTTCAAGCCAAAACGTTCTGACAAGCCGACCATCGGTAGTGTCAGTAAGAACAGTGTAACGAGTCGATTATTGACAAACGCTTCTCCTAACATTGTTAAAAAATCAACAACAGAAATCCCCGACACAAGCGCGGTGACAAAACCAGCAACGATTACGACAGCAATAGTATCTAGCTTCAGCAAAAAGCCGACTAAAATAACTAGAATACCAATTAATTTAATCCATTCCATCAAATCATCCTTTCACGATAAGTTATTTTTAATGGATACCAGCTTTTAGTATAATCTATTTTTTTCTTGTAAAACAATGTTTTTTGAATTTTCTTTCGAGGAATACGCTTTCTTTAAGGTGTTTTTTTATTACTTAGATAGTAAATAACAAAAAGAAGAACTGCGCTTGTGCAGTCCTTCTTTTGCTTTTTGCATTTAAGAAGCGGAGGCTTCTTTTTTCATTTGTTTGCTTCGCAGCTGTCCGCAAGCTGCGTCGATATCTGTTCCGTGTTCTTTACGAATCACGCAATTAATGCCGTTTTTCTTTAAAATGTCATAAAAGGCTAACACATCAGCTTTTTTACTTCGAGCGTATTGGTCATGCTCACTCACTGGGTTATATGGGATCAAGTTGACGTAGGACAATTTCTTTTTATCCTTCAATAAAGCAGCCAACTGACGGGCATGTTCTGGCCGGTCATTGACATGATCCAGCATGATGTACTCAAATGTGATCCGACGATTGGTTTTTTCTAAATAATAGTCGACCGCTGCCATCAGCTTTTCAATCGGGAAACTCCGATTGATCCGCATCATGGAGGTTCTGACTTCGTTATTTGGGGCATGCAGCGAAATCGCTAGGTTCACTTGCAAGCCGTTCTCCGCAAACTCTCTAATTTTATGCGCTAAGCCGCTGGTTGACACAGTAATATGCCGCGCGCCGATCGCTAAGCCTTTCGGGTCATTGATGATCTGTAAGAAATGCATCACATTGTCATAGTTATCAAAGGGTTCGCCGATCCCCATGACCACCACGTGAGAGACTCGTTCCCCCTCATTGCGTTCATCAAAATAGTGTTGTACTAACATGATTTGAGCCACGATCTCGCCTGCCGTTAAGTCTCGTTGCTTCTTTAATAACCCACTGGCACAAAACGTACAGCCGATGTTGCAGCCGACTTGGGTCGTCACACAAACGGACATGCCATATTCTTGACGCATCAAGACCGTTTCAATCATGTGATTGTCTGGCAATTGGAATAAATACTTGACGGTTCCGTCACTGGCTTCTTGTACCACCATCTGTTTCAGGGGATTGATCACAAAGGCTGCCGACAGTTTCTCAATCAAAGGTTTCGGTAGGTTGGTCATTTCTTCAAAGCTGGTTACTCGTTTTTCATAGAGCCACTCCCACACTTGGTTGGCACGGAATTTCTTTTCTTTTTGTTCAGTTATCCACAAAGATAGATCTGATTTGGTAAGTCCATAAATCGATGGGTTCACTTTTTTCCCTCTTTTCAAACTAGTCGCTACATACTATAACTGAATTCTTTGTGAAAAGCAACCGTACATTGGCTGATCTTCAAAGCATTCTAGCCCCACGCTTTTGTGGTATTCCTCTTTTTTGAAGATGCTCTTTCTTCCATTCATTGAATCTTTGGCCATAGGAAACCTCTCACAAAGACCTGCATGAAAAAAACAAGCAGTGACAGAACCTGCTCCGATGTACGAAACAAAGCGGCTCTTTCCTGCTTGTTTTCATGAGGGGGCTGTTTCCTCGTGCGCGTTACTTTCATTACATGATCACATTTCAAAAGAAAGCACTCTGCCTTCTTTGGCGGTCAACATGCCCCGTTGCGGCGGCTGCAGTTGCAAATAAAGTTGTAGCGACATTTCTAGTATCAGCTCTTTGTCTCCCTGCTGAAAAACGCCGTAATAATGTGTCTGTTCCCGCTTTTCTTCATATGTATGACTCACAAGATAATATCCTTGTTCCATGGTTTCGTTGCGCTTTTTTGTTTCTGAAAGAAAACGGCTAATATGTTTATACGTAAAGAAACTCAATAAAATGACAACTGCTATTAATACTACATACCCCATTGACAGATTTACACCTCGATCGTTGATGTGGCAAAAGTCGGCTCAACACCAATACTGATCATCAAGGCAGCATCGACTTCACACATCACTTTATCATCTAAGTGACAAACCTTTTCTTTCAAACGGCTTTTGTCGATCGTGCGAATCTGTTCCATCAAAATGACGGAGTCTTTGCCAATCCCTGTGCAAGAAGCGGAAATCCCAATATGCGTTGGTAATTTCGGCTTCGCCATTTTTGCCGTGATCGCCGCAATGATCACAGTGGGACTGAAGTGATTCCCCAAGTCATTTTGAATGATCAAGACCGGACGTATCCCGCCTTGCTCCGATCCAACCACTGGTGAAAGATCGGCAAAATAAATATCTCCCCTTTTTACCATAGGACCACCCTAACTTTTATATTCTCGCGGAACCCTTGCTGAAAGGGTACACGCTACTTCATAGTGAATCGTTTCTAACTGGTCTGCAACATCCTGCATCGTAATTTGTTCCCCATGATTCTCACCGATCAAGGTGACTGGTGTACCGACAGCAAATGCCCGCGGCAAACGAATCATCAATTGATCCATACACACTCGACCGACGATCTCACAACGCTCGCCTTCTACTAAGATCGAGAAGCCTTGCATTTTTCGTAACCAGCCGTCAGCATAACCGATAGGCACGGTGCCGATCCATTCCTGACGTGGAGTGATATATGTTTCACCATAGCCAATCCCCGCTCCTTTTTCAAGTAATTTCACTTGTATCAGTTCAGAAACGAGCGAAAGCGCAGGTTTTAAGGAAAATGGTTCGCTCAGCGCATGACCTGATGGGTTCAACCCATACATTGCGATCCCAAAACGGACCATATTTCCTACTGCTTCTTTGTGCCATAAAGAGGTTGCGCTATTGCCTGTATGTATATATGTCGGCAAATAGGGCAAAACAGTTAAGACTTCTTTAAAACGTTGGTGCTGGGTTTCCCAATAGCTCGTGTCTGCTTGATCCGCTGTGGAGAAATGGGTAAAGATCCCTTCCCACTCAAAAGAGGGGTGATCTTCTAACCAAAGAACGGCTTGGCGCACTTCTTCGACAGTCAAAAAGCCGATTCTCCCCATACCAGTATCCACCTTGATATGCACTTTAAGCGGCTTATTTAGAGGGTTCTCCTCTAAATAAGCGCCTGCTTCTATCAGCCAGTCCATCGAAGCGACTGGAAATGACAAATCATAGGTCGTCAGCAAGGCAATATCACACACGTTCACGACACCTAAGATCAAAATCGGGTCAGTGATCCCTACTTCTCTCAATTCGATCGCTTCATCGATCGTCGCAACGCAAAAACCATCTGCGCCGCCTTCTTTGGCTGCAAGAGCGGTTTGAACCGCTCCGTGTCCGTAACCATTCGCTTTGACCACCGCAAAAAGAAATGTCTCGCTTGGTAAGTGAGCAATCTCATGTTTGATGTTTTCGGTAATCGCAGTTGTATCAATTATCGCTTTCGTTGGTCTATGGTAAGCAACCACCATTTCCAGTTCCTTCTTTCTACTAATGCTTGATCAGACGAACAAATTAAGTTGGTTTTATGTAGTCGGCTGTTCGTCCATGAAGTATCAACGTCTTCTTGACTGACAGACTACTTCAACTTGGTTTATTCACTATCTAGTACTTCTAAAATAATTTGTGCAAAAGCAGTATCATTTGTATGGGTGATACTGACAAACGTTTTTTCTAAAGGATGCGGTGCTTTAGTAACGATCGGTGCACCGAATTCATTGGTCAAGACTTCAATATCATGAAAAGAAACTTTGCCGATCCCTGTCCCCCAAGCTTTCGAGAACGCTTCTTTGCAGGCATAGCGCCCGCCAAGGAACTCTACCTGACGTTTCAGCGGCAAGCGTGCAAATAATTTTGCTTCCTTCTCTGTTAAAATACGCGTTATAAACTGAGGTTTTTTTTCAATTAATTCTTTCATTCGAGGCAGCTCGACTGCATCGATCCCGATTCCTTTGATCATTCTTTTCTCTACCTTCACCTAAGATAGGGTTTTCCAAATTGGAAATACCCCTTGTTCAGCTAGTTACCATTCTACCAAAAAAATGGCGAATTACCATTCAAATCTGACGAGTTTATACGGAGATTAAGATTTTCAATCGTTCATATTTGTTTTTTATATAAAAAAAGACCTTGCAAGTTTCCTTACAAGGTCCACAAACTTAATTAGTCTTGGTTATTTCTGATTACGAAACCGCGTTTTTTGTCGTTGCTGCGGCGATTGTTTTTACGGGCACCATCTTTTGAATAGTTGCCGCGGGCTTTATTGCCGTTGCCGCCGCCACGGTTCCCACCGTTTTCTTTGCGGTTACGATTGCCGTTGCTATTGTTGCTGCGACGACCATTTTTGTTGAATGATTTTTTCCCTTGAGGCAATGGACGCTCTGGTGTGATCTTGACTGGTGCTAAATCAGCAGGATCTTTTGCCATAGTTTTTAGAAGCAATGCTGCTAAATCTTGTGCAGAATAACGTTCTAATAGATCGTCGGCTGCTTGCAAGTATTTATCCAAACCATTTTCATCCAATTTGGTTTCAACAGATTCGATTGCGGCACCTAATTGACCTTTGAACGCTTCTTTTTCGGTCGGTGGGCGCATTGGTGTCATCCGTTTTTTCGTTAAGTTTTCAATGACGTGCAGATAGCTCATTTCGTTTGGTGTAACGAAAGTCACAGACATTCCGCCTTTTCCAGCACGGCCAGTACGTCCGATCCGGTGAACATAGCTTTCAGGATCTTGAGGAATATCGTAGTTATATACGTGTGTAACGCCAGAGATATCCAATCCACGAGCTGCAACGTCTGTGGCAACTAAGATATCTAGTTGACCACTCTTGAATGAACGCAAAACGCTCATCCGTTTTTGTTGAGAAAGGTCTCCATGAATGCCTTCTGCTTTATAGCCGCGGGCTTCTAAGCCGCGCGCCAATTCATCGACACGACGTTTCGTACGACCAAAAACGATGGTCAATTCTGGCGTTTGCACATCCAATAAGCGAGTCATGATATCAAATTTTTCGTAATCTTTTGAACGAACATAGTATTGATCAATCAAATCAGCAGTCATTTCTTTGGCTTTGATCTGTACATGTTCAGGCTCTTTCATGAATTTCACACCGATGTTTTTGATTGCTGGCGGCATTGTTGCTGAAAATAGCAATGTTTGACGAACATCTGGTACTTGGCTGATGATTTTTTCAATATCTTCCAAGAAGCCCATGTTCAACATTTCATCCGCTTCATCTAATACAAGCGTTTCAACGGTGCCTAATTTCAAGGTGTGGCGGTTGATATGGTCTAACATACGTCCTGGCGTACCAACTACGATATGGGGACGATCTTTTAGTTGACGGATTTGACGGCCGATATCGGCTCCACCGTAAACTGCTTGTACACGAATTTTTTTGTCTTTTCCAAGACGGTACAATTCTTCTTGGGTTTGGATCGCTAATTCACGGGTTGGGGCAATCACTAATCCTTGTAGTTGATGGTTCGTTGGGTCAATTTTTTCTAACATTGGCAAACCAAATGCGGCGGTTTTACCAGTACCGGTCTGTGCTTGACCGATCACGTCTTTGCCTGCTAAGGCTAATGGAATCGTTGCTTCTTGGATGGGTGTTGCTTCTTCAAAGCCGGCACGCTCAACAGAAGTCAATAATTCGTTGGATAATTCTAGATCTTTAAATTTCAAATGGATCCTCCTAGGCTGGTCATCTTTTCGATGCCTGTTTTTCTATCATCGAAGCGTAGGTTAGTTCTTCAGAAACACAAGAGTAGTCCCATTTACTCTTATCTTTCTCTCGGTACCGAAAAACCGCTTCACGAAGGCATTATAAAAGGCTAAAACAAGTGTTGTTTGTCTCAGCCATCATTTTATCTCAAAACGTCAATGTTTTTTACAGTAATCATTCTGTGCTTCATCTTTCGGCGTTAGATAAGTATAACACGCTTTGAAAGTTTCAGCAAGATTTCAACTCCCTTTTACATTCCTTTTAGTGCATCAACGACTTCACTCAGGCCCATGCCATTGCTGCCTTTGATCACTAGGCTATCGGAAGGTTCTAAAGTTTCTATTAAGGAGGCGATCAGCTGTGGTTTTTCATCGATCGCAAAATAGCGCACCTTGTCAGCAAGGGCAGTGTTCGCTAGTCGTTTTTGCAATGCCTGCATTTCTTTGCCATAAAGGAAAACTAGCTGGAACGAGTCGTCTAAGTGTGCGGTCATCTGCTCATGCATTTGTGCAGAATCCGGTCCTAATTCAAGCATATCTGCCAATACGGCGATCCGTCGTCCTGCTAAGGGCAGTTTGCGGAAGCTATCCAATACAAGACCCATGGCCGTCGGATTGGCATTGTAAATATCGCTCAAAATCGCTGCCCCATTACCGGCAGTCACCCATTGGGTCCGATTTTTCGTCAATTGAAAATGCGCCAAGCCTTCCTTGATCGCTTCATCTGCTACACCAAAATGACGTCCTATCCCAATCGCGATCAAGGCATTTTTGACATTATAGCCGCCTAAGACCGGTAAGGTAAAGGTCGTACCTGCAACCGTAAAAATCGTCTGATCTTGCGATTCCTCCACGATGTCTCCTTGTAGATCTCCCTCAGTTAAGCCAAAAGTTTCAATGGTCTGCGTTAAATTGGGAACAAAGGGCTCTAACAATGGTTCATCAGCTGGCATCATAAAGAAGCCGTCTTTTTTCAATCCTGCGGTGATCTCCATTTTGGCTTTGGCGATCCCTTCTCTGGACCCTAAGTTTTCAATGTGTGCTTCGCCAATCAACGTGATAGCGGCAGCGTCAGGTTCTGCTAAGCGTGAAAGGACTTCGATTTCACCTGCATGATCCATTCCCATTTCTAAAATCAATACTTGGGTATCTTCTGGCGCATGCAAGATAGTCAAAGGCACGCCTAGTTCATTGTTGTGGTTGCCTTGGGTTTTATAGGTCTGGTACTTTTGGGCCATGACCGCTTCCACCATATCTTTGGTGGTCGTTTTCCCGTTACTTCCAGTAATACCGATGATTTTCGGTGCAAGCTTTTCTTTATACGCTCGTGCCAATTGTTGAAACGCTTTGACGGTATCCGTGACAGGAATCACAAGGATGTCTTGCGGCGGTTCGATCGTAGGGTGGCTCCACAGTGTGGCGATCGCCCCATTGTCTTTGGCTTGTTGGGCAAATTCATGGCCGTCACGGGTCCCCGCTAAGGGAACAAAAAGACTGTTTTCTTTGATCAGACGGCTGTCGAATTCCACAGAGGCAAGTGGTGTTTCATTTTCAATTTGCTGACCAAATACGGCAGCGGCTTCTTTTACAGTAAAATTCATCAGGTTCGCTCCTTTTTCCTAAAAAAAGAAAGCACAAGATCGCTTCAAGTATTTTCCTTGAGTTGAGCTGGCTTTCTTCCTGCTATTTATTCTGCTTCGTTTTCTGCTTCTTTTTCTGTTGCTTCTACATTGGTCAAGAACGAACGTCTTTGATTGAAACGATTCATCCCTAATTGGATCAATTCTTCGATCAAATCCCCATAAGGCAAGCCGGTCTTCTCCCATAGCAGTGGGTACATGCTGAATTCAGTGAACCCTGGCATCGTGTTCAGCTCATTTAAAAAGAGCTCATTTTTATTGGTCAAAAAGAAATCACAACGGCTCAATCCACTGCCGCCTAACATCGTATAGGCTTTTTTCGCAAACTCTTGAGCTTTGGCTTGTGTTTCTTCTGGAATTTGTGCAGGAATCTGCATCTCGATTCGGTTGTCAATGTATTTGGAATTGTAATCATAAAAGGCAACATCTTTTACGATTTCTCCCGGCATTGTGGTCCGAACGTCTTCGTTTCCAAGAACGGCTACTTCGATCTCACGGGCTTCGATTCCTTGTTCAACGATCGCTCGGGTATCGTAGCGATACGCTTCTTGTAGCGCATTTTGTAGTTCTTCTCGGTTCTCGGCTTTCGAGATACCGACACTTGAGCCCATGTTGGCAGGTTTGACAAACATCGGATAAAGCAGACTGCCTTCACATTGATCGAAAATCTTTTTCGGATTTTCTTTCCACGCATTTTTCAAGACTGGTACATAGGGAACTTGTGGAATCCCTGCAGCTTGCAAGATATACTTGGTCATGATTTTGTCCATCCCACAGGCACTAGTCAAGACACCGGCTCCGACATAAGGCATTCCGATGGTTTCTAAAAATCCTTGGATCGTGCCGTCTTCGCCGTTTGGTCCGTGAAGTAAAGGAAAGACGATCGCGTCTTCTTCGTAGATTGCCCCAGGTGAAATTTCTTCCCCTTTGGTTTCTTCATTGGTCAATGCCAAAGTATCTGGAGACGTTGGCGCCTCAGTCAATAATGGGCCTTTTAACCAGCGTCCTTCTTTGGTGATCATTACTAATTGAACTTGGTAGTAATTATAATATACAGCATTAACAACTGAAAAAGCGGATAACAGTGATACCTCATGTTCTGCACTGCGTCCCCCGTATAATAAAATGATTTTCAAAAGAATTTCCTCCTGTATTCATTGATTCTACCAAACTAAGTCTTCCACATTTTAGCACAAAATCGACCAACCGGCATTAAATCTTGCAGAAATTTCTTTAAGCTTACACAGTCGTTAGTTGAATGTTTTTCATTTTGTCAGTACTATGAATATATCACGGCACGTTTAAAGAGGTGGGACCTATGACAGAACAAACCGCTCCTTCTAGAAAAGGACGATTAAAACAAATCGTTCAAGTCTTTTTGAAATACAAAGTCGTTCAAAATATCAGCAAACAGCAGCACCCCGAAATGGTGCGTCAAGCGTTTGAAGAATTAGGACCAACATTTATCAAAATCGGGCAGATGCTTTCGGTCCGCAATGATCTGCTTTCCAGCACCTTTGTCGATGAATTCAAGCAGCTGCAGGACAATGTCAAAAGCGATCCATTTCCCAAGGTCAAAGCACTGCTGGAAACAGAACTGCAGCAACCGCTAACGGAAGTTTTTTCCGCTTTTGATGAAATTCCAGTCGCCTCAGCTTCCATCGGACAAGCCCATCGAGCAAACTTGATCAGCGGCAAAGAAGTGATCGTCAAAGTGCAGCATCCAGGGATCATTGCGGCAATTCAAGTGGATCTCGATCTTTTTGAAAAAGCCCTGCCGTTGGTTCGCGCAATTCCAGAAGCCAATGTGGTGGATTTAAAAAGCGTGCTAAGCGAAGTCCGACGATCCCTTGCCAATGAAACAAATTTTTTACAAGAGATGAAAAATGCACAGGAATTCTACCGCAACAATCACCAAGACCCGCAGTTGGCATTGCCAAAAGTTTATCCCGAATGGTGTACCCAAAAAGTATTAGTCATGGATTACATGGCAGGTGAAAGCTTGAATTGCTTACTGACCCGCAAAAATCAAGACATCGTTTATGACAATCAGTCCGTTAAAGCAGTGAAAAAACAAGTGGGGACGCTATTAGTCGAAAACTTTATGAAACAAGTCTTTGAAGATGGCTTCTTTCACGCTGATCCACATCCTGGCAATCTTTTCTTGCATGTCTTCACGGATCAAGCCAACCGCCCACAACCATTTCAAGTCAAGCAGCGCGTCGGTGTCCTCGGCGGGGTCGATTATTCGTTGAAATGGCAAGAAGAAGCTGTCATGCCGCCTTACCAAGTGATTTTCTTGGACTTTGGGATGATGGGTCATTTGGATCAGTCTTTACGCAGCCGTTTAGCCGATGCGTTGATTGCTCTTTATACCCAAGACACCCAAGAAGTCGGTAAAGCCGTCTTGCGGTTGTGCAACAGCAGCGGCAGTTCCTTTGACGAAGTCGCCTTCTATCAGGATCTTCAAAAATTTGTTGAAAACTACTATAATATGCCGCTAAAGGATATCGACTTGCAAAAAGTGATGGCTGAAGTCATCACGATCTGCCATGATAACCAACTGCAGATGCATCGAGACATCACCTTGCTGATCAAGGCTTTTGGTACCTTGGAAGGTGTGATCAAAGCCTTAGATCCCGAATTATCAATGATGGAAGTCACTCAGCCTTTTGCACAAAAATATTTCCTGCAGCAGCTGAGTATTGAAGACGAGGTGAAAAAAAGCGCCTTGGCAACCGCAAAAAGCTTGCGGGCACTTAGCCATCTTCCCGATCGGACCTTGGCTGTCTTAGACACTTTTGCGACTGGTAAACACCGATTGAATCTAGAGATCCGCGAACAAAAACAGCTATTGGACCGCTTTGATCAGATGGTCAATCGACTGGTGATCGGTATTATTCTAGCTGCGGTCATCCTTGGCTCTTCCTTATTGGTGGTCGCCAGCCCGCAACAAGGAGCCTTCGTCCATCAGATGGGGATCTTCGGATATACCTTAGCATTTTTCGCGATCGTGGCTTTAGTCGGCAAATACTTCTATGATCGTTTTCGCAAGAAATAAATAAGCACCTTCAATTCCCGTGGTTCATGCAGAAGCTGGGTCTTGAGGGTGCTTATTTTGCAAGGGTCTGTCGCAATTCGTTTTCAAAGATTCGTTTGAAGGCTTCCCGATCCTCTTTCGTAAAGGGCTTCGGTCCTTTTGTACGCTTGCCTGCTTTACGCATCTGCGCACCTAAGTAGCGTTGTCCAAGTAAAAAATCGATCGTTTCTGGCAAATACTCTGTGCCGTTATGGTGAAAAACCCGCGCTTTTTTCGGCAAGACCAAAGAGGCTAACCCATAATCTTGGGTAACGAGAAAATCACCGGGCTCTATTTCCTTCACGATTTCATAATCCGCACGATCCGAGCCTTTGTCGACATAGACAAAGTGAACATGGGCAGGATAATCTTTGGTCGTGTAATGATCGACACTGGTGACGATCACCACCGGCAGCTGATATTGCTGGGCCAGCTCAATCACTTCGTTTTTCACTGGCGATCCATCGCCGTCAATAAAAAGTCGCATCTCCACACTCCCCTCACAAGTTTCTTCGTTTACAATTACTTCTATTGTAAGAGGAGCAAGGCGAAGATGCAAGCAGACTTTACAACCGTTTCCTTGAGGATGTATTTAAAGCTTCAGGAAGAGCAACTGCCTCCGCCCTAATAACTAGCAGCTACCCTAAGCAAGGCTTATCCCTCAACTTTAGCAAATGCTCGCTCTTTTAGCTCATAAACGACATCGCAAGCCTTGGCTACTTCTTGTTCATGGGTCACTAAGATAATACATTTTTTTTGCTCATGAGCAATTTCTTGAAATAGTTTGACGATTTCTTTAGATGTCGTTTCATCCAAGTTTCCAGTCGGTTCATCGGCTACGATCAGCTCATGTTCACAGCACAACGCGCGAACGATAGCGACCCGCTGCTGTTGCCCACCCGATAATTGGGTCACTTTTTTCAGTGCCAGCTCTTCCGTGATGCCAACTTTGGCTAAGTTGGCTAAAGCATAGGCCTTTTTATCGGCTTGCTGCGACTTCGCGATCGCCATCGCTGTGATCACATTGTCCAGTGCCGACATATAAGGCAATAGATTATACGCTTGGAACACGATGGAAACATCTTTGCGGCGGTATTCTCGCAATCCGATTTTTGCTAACGTTTCTTCATTGTAGAAAATCTTTCCTTCTTTCGGTGTATCTAGGCCCGTGATCAGTGACAGGAAAGTTGTTTTCCCCGATCCGCTAGAACCTAAGATCGCATACATCTTGCCAGGTTCAAAGGTCAAATCAACGTCACGAAACAGCGCTTCTGCTTCGCTTTGATACCAATATCCTAATTGTTCTGTTCGTAATGTCATGTCGTTCCTCCTAAGAAACCAAGATTTTTTTCGGATTCAACCGCAAAATGCCCGCGGAAGAGAGTAAGATCGAGCCAAAACTGATCCCTAGACCGAGTAATGCCAATAAACCAATTTGTTGAGGGGAAACGGTGATTTCTAAGGACTCCACTTCTGCTGATTGGGTGAAGGATGGGAAAGAACCACCACGATTTCCGCCCATTTGCGGCATCTCCCCGCCTCCAGGACCAGCGTTTTCAGTGGCTGCTTGATCAGTCGTTGTCTCTGTTTGTTGTGCCAATAATTGCTCTCCGACGGCATTCCCGACAAGATTGCCGCTAGCGGCCGCGATCCCTAAAGCAAATACCATACAGACAAAAATCTCTGTGAAAAACTGTAGGATCACTTTAGCCCGTGACTCGCCTAAAGAGAGCAATACACCAATCTCATAACGACGTTCCCGAATCGACATCATCACGATCAACGTCAAAATAATGATACCGGCAGCAGCAACTAACACAATAATATTTTTTGCAAAGCTAGCGACATTATTTAATGGTGTCAGCATCGACTGATACATTTGATCGTTGGTTTGAATGCTGTAGGTTTCTGTATCGATCAACCCTTCCGCTTCTTCCACGAATGCTGTCATCTCAGACGGATCACTCAAGGTATAGGTTGCCGAGTCAATGGTGTCCTCATTGCCGCTCAACGTATTGGCAAGGGTATAAGAAGCAAAGATCGTGTTGGCTGGATTGAGAAAGTTGAACATTTGGCTCATGCTGTTGCCTACTTCACTCGTTTCATAGATTCCCTTGATCGTCACTTCGACTTCATTGTACTCTGCATCAGTAATCGAAAACGTATCTCCGACTGCCAAATCATTTGCTTCGGCTAGTGAGGATTCGATCAGGACTTGGTTCGTACCTTCATCCTCAGAAGTAATGCCTTCTCCATCCGTGATTGTCGCTGTTCCTTCCGAAAAAGTCGTATACGCCGCACTGCTTGATACACCAGTGATTTGGAAATCACCCGTACTCATATTCCCGCCAGGCATTCCTCCTGGCATACCGTCCATTTGCCCCGTCTCGCTGCTATCGGTTGCTTCTGACTCTGTCGATGAGTCACTGCTGGAGATCGGTTCGATCCCGCTGACGGCATCAGCAGAGGTGCTGACTTCAAAACTATATGAGGCAACCCCGTCCAAATCGGCGATCGCTTGGGCATCAGTAATCGCTACTGGTGTCGATTGAAAACTCCCTGGATCTGGTCGGGTGCTTTGGTCATCGCTGTCAGAAGAAGAGCTCCTTTGCTGAAAAGCCTGCTCGCGGTTTGCTTGCAACGTCACAGTTGCGCCAACACTTTTCTGGGCATTTTCAGTCGCTACTAGTGCCGCACTGCGAATCGTCAGACCCGCCAATACAAAAATCAAGATTGCAGAAAACACGGCGATCAGCAACAGGCTCCGGCCTTTTTTCGCCCATAAACTTTGGAGACCTCGTTTCAAAAAATTCATCTTTGTTCCTCCTGAATGGCAAATTATTGTATTTCGACTATAAGAACCTTAGCTTAAATTGAACTTAAATCTTCCCCTGATTTTTCAAAACGTTGGAACAGACCGCAGCTGTCTTCTGCGATCTGCACGTTTTATTGATGACCCCAAGGGAATGATCGAGGAACCTTCAACTAACGGCCAAAGCCGCCGCCCATTTGATTGGTTGTCGCTGTCGCTCCTGATTGGGTCAAGTTGGCGATCGTTTCCGTGACGGGCAACGTTCCTAATTCCGTCCCATCACTAAGGGTCCCACCAGCATAATAACCAGAAACAGCTTGCGCATCATTCGTTCCCCCACTGACCAATGTATAGCTGCTATCCGTCAAATCTGGGCTAGAAAGAACCACATGTTGGTAGCTTTTACTTGGTGCATAGGACAAGATCGTCTGTCCTTGACTATCCTTTAAGGTCACAAGGGTCTCTGTTGCTTGGGTTTGATCGAAACTGATCCCGATCGACTGTTGACTTCCCCCACTGACATTCATGGCCATATCGGTCGTACCAGCAGCTAACAAGACACCGCCAGTGATTTCAAACGTCCCGTTATAATCCAAAGCGCCATTGCCACCGGTCGTTGGACCATTTACGATGACGACCCCATCACTCATAGTGACATTGCCGTTACTGTCCAGGCCATCCCCTTCGGCATCGACCACCAACGTCCCACCAGTGATTGTGATTTGTTTGCTGTCATCTGCGGTATCGCCACCGCCAGGACCGCCACCAAAGCTGTCTTGCCCAAATTGGCCAGTGGTTTCCTCTGTATCACTGCCGCCACCGGCATTGATCCCGTCATCGCTAGCCACGACATGTGTCGTACCACCAGCAATCGTGATCACACTTGCTTCTAGTCCTTCATAGGATTCTTCGATAGCAATCGTACCATCGGAGATCGTCAATTCATTGTCCGCATGTATGCCGTCGTCACCACTGTTGGCAGTGATCGTACCACCTGTGATGTTGATGGTATCGTTGGCATGCAGGCTATCATCTGCACTATCGATCGCAAAGGTACCGCTGCTGATGGTCATCACACCGCCAGCTTTCAATCCTTTGTAGCTTTCATCCGTCACTAGCGACTGACTTTGTGCCCCGTCAGCCGTTTTGATCGTGAGATCGGCTGATTGGATGCTTAAATTTGTTTCTGCTTGGATGCCATCACGCCCACTTTGGATCGTAAAGGTACCGCCATCGATCGCAACGTAGCCTTTTTCCGCATCTTCCGAATTATTCGCTTGGATGCCATCTCCTTCAGTGGTGTTCAGTGTGTAGTTCCCTGCCAAGATCGACACGGAATCTTTTCCTTTGATGGCATTGTTTTTCGCTGTGATCTCAATCGTGCCACCAGCTAAAACCAAATCATCTTTGCTGCGCAGCCCGTTGCTGTAATTTCCTGTGATCACCAACGTTCCATCACCGTTGATGGACAAATCTTCTTTACTATAAAAAGCGGCATCTGGTTCCGTCTCACCTTCCGCCAAGGTGTAGCTGCTGCCATCTATCAGAGTATTTGTCGTATCACTGGCTAAGGTCGTGATGACTTTTTCTGCTTGTTCGATGACGACTGCCGCCCCGTCTTCATTGGTGATCGTGACACCCGCAAAGATCAGATGGACTTTTTCTTCTTTATTGACGTTGACAACCAGTTGACCATTACTTAAGGAACCGCTGACGACATAGGTACCAGCTTGCGTGATCGTCACCGTTTGGTCTTCCACTGCAACGCCATCAACAGCCGTCGTATCGCCGTCATTCAATTCAAGTTGCGTGGCGGTCGCCTCATCGTAGGAGGCATCCACGTCTTCTTCTTCGTAACTGCCATAATAGTCCGTAGCATCATCAAGAGTCGTTGCAACGTTGGTCACTGCGGCAGAACCTGATACAGCCGCTGCAGAACTGGAGCTGCTGCTCGTGCTACTACTATCGGTTTGCCCACAAGCGCCTAAGAGCAGCGATGAGAGTAAGAGCGGATAAATGAGTTTTTTCATAAGAGGTTCCTCCTTCTACAGCTCATCGCGGTTAGCGGTGAGCTTGCCTAAAACAACGGGTAAATTGCCATTACGAACCCGAACTTCATCAATGATTTGTTTTTCTTGCGCTTGGTCTTTTAACAGCAACTGATAACGCAACTCATATAAGCTCCCCATCGTGGTCGTTCGAACCGATGTCAGTTTGGCAGAATGCGTATATTTTTCAAAGAGATCATCGAATAGTTGCGGATAATCCAAATCTTCTGGAATCGTGACTTTCAGTTCTCGTTCACTCGTGGCTTGTCGATCGCCAAAGGGTACCGTGTATAAAAGGGTCAAGAAAAGCGCCACGATGATGGAAAAAATCACGACATAGCCGACGTAGCCCATCCCAGTTGCCAGACCGATCCCCATCGACCAAAAGACGCTGGTGATCTCTCTAGACCCTCCTGGAACCGAGCGGAAACGAATCAAACTGAAGGCGCCTAAGATCGCCACACCTGTGCCAAGATTGCCGTTGACTAGCATGATCACGGATTGAACGAGGATCGGTAAGACCGCCAAGGTAATGACGAAGTTTTTTGTGTAGACATTGCGGATCATATGGATCGCCGCTACCAATATTCCTAAAAGCAATGAGGCGGCGATACAGATCAATAGGCTACGCCATTCAAGGGTGCTCGTATCGCCAGAAAACAGACTAGATAACATGTAACCATTCCTCCTTCTTGAACAAATGCCGTTGATACGTTTGGGCATATTTCGAAAAGCTACCTTTGCGCACGCTGTATTTGTTCAACAACTCCACAAACCATAACGGATAAGCGCCGAGGGCTTTCACTTCCATCAACACCCCGATTTCAGGTGCTACCAGCGCCCCCTCACTGCCAGAACCGAACATAAGATCATAGGTGCGAAAGCGAATGTTTTGGTCGAATGTCACGCGAAATTCACTATCATCATCAATAAACAGCGACAAGCGATCATAGGCAATCAAGACTTTTGGCAGCAAGTCTGGGTTTTGCTTAAATAGCCAGTGGATCTCTGCAGCGATTTGCGGTGCTTCTACCATTGATGGCAAGACCCCTGTTTGCAACCAGCGGCAATAGTCAGCATAGGGCAGCGGGATTCGGCGTTTGTAGACCACGCCATTGACTTTCTTTTTGATCTCTAAAAAAATCAACTGCTGCTCTGTCGGTATGCCATAGCTGCGGACCCGAAATTTTTCTTTGTATTTCGGTTTGTCCATCGAATGACGAATAAAGCGGTAATCGTGGGTATCGTAATACAAGGACATAATCGTGTGTTGCCCATATTCATCGATCGCCATTTTTTGCTGCAACTCGCCAAGAAATGCTGGAAATTGCTCCTTGGCTATTAAATATTTTGTCTCTTTTCTTTGAAAGACTTTTTTTAATTTCATAAAAATGTTCCTCCCTTGAAATCCATGCACTGAATTTACGGCAGCTATCTTAAATGCAGCTTAAGACAAAACAGTTTTTTTAAGCATTTTTTATGCTATTCGTGCTATTCTTATCCTTAAAGAGGTGGGAACATGATTAAACTATTAGTGATCGAAGATGACAAAACATTATCTGATAATATGAAAGAAATCGTCAGCGAGATCGGTGACGTCACACAAGCCTATGATGGCAGTGAAGGCTTATACGAGGCAGAAACGGGGATCTATGATTTGATTATTCTCGACTTGATGATGCCAGAGATGAACGGTTATGAGGTGCTTTCTGCCCTAAGAAAAAAAGGACTCCAAACACCCGTCCTGATTTTAACAGCCAAAGACGGCTTAGAAGACAAAGTGACCGGTTTTCAAAAAGGGGCAGATGATTATTTGACCAAGCCTTTTTATCGGGAAGAATTATTGATGCGGATCAAAGCGTTGCTAAAACGCTCCTTAGGTTTGTTCAATGAAAATACCCTGGAATATAACGGATTGCTGTGCAACCTTGGCACCAATGAGGTCAGTTACCAAGGGCAGCTTTTGCCGATCCAAGGGAAAGAATTTGAGCTGCTGCTTTATTTTCTACAAAATAGAAACATTATTTTGACCAAGGAACAGATTTTTGATCGCATCTGGGGATTTGATTCAGAAACGACCTTGACTGTCGTCGAAGTCTATATGAGCAATCTGCGGAAACACTTGCGCCAGACAGGAATCGACAAAGAGATCCGTACGTTGCGAAATGTCGGCTATATTATGCAAGGAGCCTAGTCTATGAATAAAGAACGCTCTAAGAGACAACGGCTGCACTCCTTTCTCCTAAATGTCAGTGCCTTTGCGTTGGTTTTCTTACTTTTAGGAACGATCGTCCTCCAATTGTTCAACCAATCGGCTTATCGGCAAACCGACATTTCTTTGGAACAAGCAGTCAAAGATACCCGCTTGATCCAAGCAGAGATCAGCGCTTCGCAATCCAATCTAGAGGTATTGCCACCAGATAGTGCCATGCCAAAGATCCCTGGGACCAATCGCTTCAATACCCAGTTGATTCTCTGGTCTGAAGACGGTGAGATATTAAACAAGCAGACCTTGGGCGGCCGCTTTTCACAACTGGCGAGTTTATCTTTAGATACAAGCCACTTAGACAGTATCATATCTTTTTCAGTGGTGGATCAGTCCTTGTCAGAGGAAGAAGAGACCCTTTTGTTTCGTTCGATCACCACCAAAGCGCCAACAAATGATGCTGGTGTCGGCTATATCCAAGTCTTGGCGAACACTAACCAAATCAAAAATGCGATGAACAATTTCCAAACGATTTTGATTTTATCGATGATCTTTTTCTGGATTCTTTCGATCGGGATCAGCTACTTGCTTTCCAGCTTGAACATGCGCCCGATTTTAGCCTCGTGGAAGAAACAACAAGAATTTGTCGAAAATGCTTCTCACGAGCTGCGCACACCATTGACGATCATTCAAAACAGTCTGGAGCGCCTGTTTACCAAGCCCAATCATACGATCATTGAAGAATCTGAAAGCATTGCCCAAGCGTTAGCGGAAACCCGGCGGCTGACTGGTTTAACGGCGGACCTGCTGACGATCGCCCGCAGTGATTCCAATCAACTGCTGTTAACGAAAGAAACCGTCGAATTAGCTCCGTTTATCGATGACTTAGTCAAACCTTTCAAAGAAATTGCCGAATTGGATCAAAAACATTTTGTTGTCGAAAACTTTGCCAAAACGACCGCTTGCTTTGACCAAAAGAAAATTCATCAAGTCCTCGTGATTCTCCTAGATAATGCCTTAAAATATACCAGCAGCAGTGATAAAATCACCCTCTTATCGGAGATTTCTAACAAGCAATGGCTGATCGAGGTCAAAAACACAGGACCAGCCATTTCCGATGAAGAAAAAGCCCGTATCTTTGACCGCTTCTACCGCGAGGATCGTTCCCGCTCCAAAGAGACCGGCGGCTATGGTTTAGGCTTAGCAATCGCCAAGCAAATCGTCGAAGAGCACAAAGGACAAATCCAGGTCAAAGATTTGCAGCCACGAGGGGTTATTTTTCAGATTCGCTTACCTAAAGAAGGATAAAGGAGAAAAACAAATGCAGGTCATCACCCTTAAAGAACACCCTGAATACTTAGCAGAAGCCATTCGTTACTTCCAAAATCAGTGGGCTAGCCCCGATTCCCTCATGGTTTATGAGGATAGCCTGACCCATAGTTTTTCAGCAAATCCTTTGCCGCAATGGCTGCTGCTGGTCAATGAAGAAATTGCAGCAGACGGACGTTATCAAATCATCGGCTGTGGCGGCTTGATCCCCAACGACTTCATCAGTCGGATGGATTTGACCCCTTGGCTTTGCGCCTTGTATGTGGACCCTTTGTGGCGTGGCCAAGGCGGTGCCCGCCTTTTGATCGAAACAGCTAAACAGCGCGCTGCTGGAGCTGGTTTTGATTCTCTGTATCTATGTACGGATCTTTCTACTTTTTATGAGCAGTTTGCTTTCGAACCGATCGGCACTGGCTACCACCCTTGGGGAGAGCCTTCCACCATCTATCGCTGTTCTCTCACGTAAATAAACAAAAAAAAGCTGTGAACAAAATTGTTCACAGCTTTTTTCACTCACAGTACTATTGCTAGTAGAATACCCTATCTCCACAAAAGGAATATTCCGACACCCTACAAATCCGGTAGGTTGCTTACGCGGTGTGCCTCTGCTATCAATCTGGTCAGCTAATGCTAGACCTTCTCGACTCGTCGCATGAGGATTACTTTACCATAAAATTAGTCGGAATACTACTGTTTTTTTTTATAAAATCAAAAACTGCGGATAAACATCTTTCAAGAAAGAGCACTTATCAGCAGTTTTACATGAACCAGTTGTTTCTTCTCAAAAGAAACGTTCAAATCGATGGATTCAAGAAACCTTAGGATAAGAAGGTTGCCACTTTGGTCGTAATCAAATCAATGGCTACGTGGTTTTCGCCGCCTTCTGGTACGATGACATCAGCATACCGTTTTGTCGGTTCGATAAATTGATGATACATCGGTTTTACGACCGTCAAGTATTGTTCGATTACAGAATCCAACGTCCGGCCACGTTCTTCCATATCACGTTTGATTCGGCGAATAATCCGAATATCATCGTCTGTATCAACATAAAGTTTAATATCCATTAAATTACGTAATCGCTCATCTTCTAAAATCAAGATCCCTTCCAAGATAATGACTTCTTTGGGTTCTTGAATGATCGTTGCTTCGCTGCGAGTATGAGCGACATAATCATAGACAGGTTTTTCGATCGTTTGATATGCAAGCAGCTGCTGCAAGTGATCGATCAACAAATCAGTATCAAATGCAAAAGGATGGTCATAGTTGGTGTTCAACCGTTCTTCAAAGCTCAGATCACTTTGGTCTTTATAGTAGGAGTCTTGTTCAAGCATCATAATAGAATGGTTGGGGAAATGATTAAAGATCGCCCGACTCACGCTTGTTTTTCCACTACCTGATCCACCTGTCACACCAATAATAATGGGCTTGCCATTCGTCATTCAATTAACCTCTTTCATCTTAAAAAATTCACACTGGTTCTATTATAGCGAAAATTCGGCAAATTACTACTGTTTCTGTAGAATCAGTGCTGCAATAAAGGAAGTAATTGCTGCAAACGTTCGATCTCAAAGGTAGGCTGAATCTCACCACTGTTTTTTTTCTTTGGATTAAACCAAATCGTGTCGATCCCTGCCAATTGTCCTCCTAAGATATCTGAAGTCAGTGAATCGCCAATAATGACTGTTTCTTGTTTTTTAACGTTTGGTATGCGGGCAAACACGTAGTCAAAATATTCTTTCATTGGTTTTTGATAACCCGTGTCTTCTGAAACAAAAATATCACGGAAATAGGGTTTCAATTTGGCATCTTCCAAGCGACGGTACTGGGTTTCAGAAACCCCGTTCGTAACCACGTATAGGTCAAAATGCTGCGCCAACTCCGCTAAGATCTCATCACTGTTGTCTAACAGTTTATGTCCTTCATTTAGAAATTCTCGGTACGCCAATTCAACTGCTGGACTATCGACCTGAATGCCTTGCGTTTCAAAAAACAAGCCGAAACGCTCATTGATGACTTGGTCTCTCGTGATTTTCCCTTGCTCAAACTGCTGCCACAAATCATGATTGATCGTTTGATAGCTTTGTTTGCGCTCTGGAGTCATTTCCAAGCCATGAGCTTCAAACAGTGCTTTTAAGGCTTGATCTTCGGTATCTTGAAAGTCGAGGATCGTGTCATCGACATCAAATAATAATGTTTTATACTTCATTTTCTCCCTCTTTCTCAGCGGAAATGCGCCGCCAGTCCTTTTAATTCTTCTTGCGTCAGCGAGCGATAACTGCCCACTGCTAAATCATCTGGTAGAACCAGCGAACCCATCGCTGTTCGTTTCAGCTGAATGACTTTTTTCCCTCGGGCTAAAAACATCTTTTTCACTTGATGGAACTTGCCTTCAGCAATTTCTAACGAAACAAAGGAATGATCCGCTCGGGCATCGATGATCGTTAGGGCAGCTGGTTTGCAAGTGACACCACCATGAAAGGTGATCCCTGCAGCAAATGCCGCCACATCCTCAGGAGGCACCAAGTCATTGACCACCACTTCATATCGCTTGGTCACCTTTTTGGTGGGATGCAGCAAGTCATAGCCTAACTGACCATTCGTCGTAACTAATACCAACCCTTCCGTGTCCCGATCCAATCGACCGACGGCATAAAGATCAGGATGTTGATCTTCGGGTGCAATCAAAGCGATCACTGTCTGGTGCTGTTGATCCAGATTGGCTGTAACGACACCCTTGGGCTTGTTGACGATATAATAGCGTTCCTGTGTTTCCAACTGCCGCCCCGCAACCATGATTTGATGCAAGCTGCTATCGACGTTGCGCTCGGGCCTTCGTTCAATCCTATGATCCACAAAGACTTTTCCTTGCTGAAACAACCGTTTCATCTCTTTCCGAGATGTATTCAATTGTTGCTCGATCACTTTATCTAAACGCATAAATTTTTCTCCATAGTGGCTATTATAGCTTAGGATCTAGCGAAAGGAAACTGCCAGGATTTCAAATGATTTGACTTTCTTTGTCTTTTTGCGTAAGGTTAAAGAGTAAAGTAAATATAGTTTCTCATACACAGCGTTATGACCTGGTGGAGAAAAGTTGAACCAAAACTTTCTGGGGCAGTTGTGTACACAACTGCCCTTTTGCGTGTTTTCACTCACGTACCACTTAATGTGCAGAGTTAACAAAATTTGCTTAAAAAATCTCGTTACTAACGAGAAAATTTTAGGAGGAATTGAGTTATGTCAGTATCATTAGAAGTTACGAAAAGAGAAGTTCGCCCACGTTCTTTACGGAACAAGTTGCGTCACGAAGGAAAAGTACCTGCAATTGTCAATGGGTACAAAGTAGAAAGCACACCGATTGCTGTCAATGCAGCAGAATTAGAAAAAATCTTGCGTGAAAATGGATTGAATACCGTAATCACGATCAGTTTAGAAGGCAAAAAAGTCAATACACTGATCAAAGAGTATCAATCAGATACCTTCACACGCAATTTAACCCACGTTGAATTCCTATCTGTCGATATGAATGAAGAAACAGAAGTAGAAGCAGAAGTAACCTTAATTGGTGAATCTGCTGGTGTCAAAGCTGGTGGTGTTCTAGCACAAAACTTGTATACAGTCGTTGTATCAGCAACACCAGACAAATTGCCTGAACGTGTTGAGATCGATGTGACGTCATTAGAGATCGGCGATTCATTAACAGTGGCTGATCTGCCTAAGAACGACGAGTACACGATCGTGACCGATCCAGAAGAACAAATCGTTGCGGTTACTGAACCACAAGAAATCTCTGAAGATGAAGAAGCCGGCGAAGCTGCTGAACCAGCAGTTATCGGTGAAGACGAAGAGTAATCATAGAACACCGTTCTTAAGACCACGTCTTCAATCAACAGACACTTCTAAGAAATGTAGGACTCTTGAAGGGATTTCCCTTCAAGAGTCCTTTTCATTCTTACGAAGAGCTGGTATGCTGCAACTGACTATTTCCCATTGAAAGACGTCTTTGGGAAAGCTTGGTCCAGCCAACCCAACAAATTTTTAAGAAAATAGTTAAAATGCGTCGCTGACCAAAAAGAAAAGCAGAAGTAGTTGCATTTTTGACGGTTCTTCATTATGATAAATAGACAAATTTGATGTTAATGGCAAGCCTACTTGAAGGAGGGGTTTATTATGTTTGAAACATTTGATGATCACCGCAGTCGTTACGCTTCTGGCGGTATTGTTCAAACACTACCTAGCGAATTGATCGATAGTATCTGGTTGATCATCGATCTTGATTTAAAAGGGTTTATTCCGTTGACAAATCTGCTCACCTTTGAAGTCCAAAACAATCATGGTCGTGTCACACTGCTTTTTTCTCAAGCACAAAGTCAAATCGAACTTGGTGTTGATCTACCTTACCGGTATTCCGACCTGTATCCCCAAAAAGTCTATGTGTATGATGATGGGCAGCGGCAAACGATTTTATTGCCTAGCGAGACTCGTTAACGCCCATTCGCCATTCTCTTTTTATAACGACACCTATATAAAAAACCACCCTTTTTATTTTAGAAGGTGGTTTTTTTTTGCATACCTCCTTTCATTTAATTCTGTCTAGCAGCAATTTCAAATAAATACTCGACAAAAACATCGTTTTTTATTACGTTTTATTGACTATTTTTTGCGAGTGAAAATAACGAATGAAGTTCCCTTATAATAAGGACAGTTGCAAAATTTAGCTGAAAGAGGTGCATGATGTTGAAAAATATCCTTGAAAAAGATATTATGCAAATGCTGCGACTCTCCACAACACTTTTAACCGAAAATCCCCTGCCTTTGAATAAAGCTGCTGCCGCCCAAAAAATCTCTGTCAAAACGATCCGTCGGCTGCTGTCAAGCTATTTAAACGAGGACCCATTCTTCCACTATGATGTACAACAAGGGCACATTCGTGCAGACCGTCATTTGCAGCAATCAGCCAGTTGCTCCCTCCCCCATATGGAAATGATTGCTGCATTATTCAATAAAAGTGCAAATTATCAGCTACTCTTGCTCTTGTTAAAAATGCCGACTATTTCCTTTGCAGATCTCTACAAACGCTATTATCTCAGCCCATCCAGTTTGCATCGGCGCTTTTCATCCTTTTCTAACTTTTTAGCACCTTATCAACTAGCTATCGATCGCCGCAGTTATCCTTTAATCACTGGCAACGAACGACAATTGCGCTATGTGCTTTTTCGCCTTACCCTCTTAGCAAACCCAGCGCTTATCTCCCCCAATCAAGCGTTTCAGGAGCTGACACAAATCCATCAGTTACGGAAAACTGCTTTTTATCCCAACACATCAATCACGTTTACTCAACAAGTTTTTCCCAAACACTTTGTTCCAAGTTTCTACTTAGTCGGTGAACGCAGCTATTTGTTTTTATGGAAACAGCTTCTAACACTGGAGCCTTTCTATGTACCTGCAGAAGAATCTGGCCTCTTATGCCAAATCATCACCCCAGTTTTGAGGCAGTATCCAATCGAGCAGCCGTTAGAGGTTCTTTTGCCGAAAATTTTCCAAGCCCATCTGCTGGGGGCATTATTGGAGGGCAACTTATTTGTCTACCCGCCATTAAATCCTCGCTTATCTGAACGTTCACAACGCTTGGTCCGTGCTTTCTTGACACAGCTTCCCCACTACGAAAAACTTTTAAAGAAGCATCCCGAGTTGCCCTTACTCTATGAATGCATTTGGCAAGACGTCTCTTTCTTCCAACCCATCATTGCCTTTCCGCAACAAAAAGAGCGCCCACTTGAATAGCGGTACGCTCTTTTTAAAATCATTTTACTATCAGTGAATTATTTTGCGTCAGCATCAACGATTTTCACTGAACCTTGCCATTGTTCTTCAACAAAATCTTTGATTTCGTCTGAATGAAGCACTTCGATCAATTTCTTGATTTTGTCGCTATCTTCGTCACCACTGCGGACAGCGATCACGTTGACATAAGGAGAATTATCCGCTTCTAATAAAACAGAATCATCCGCTGGGTTCAAATCGATCCCGAATGCGAAGTTCGCATTGATGGCAATTAGGTCTGCTTCGTCGTTTTGATAAGCAGTCGCCAAAAGAGATGGATCGACGTCATGTTTAAATTCTAAGTTTTTCGGATTTTCAGCAATATCATCAAAGGTTGCCGTTTCTGTATCAACGCCGTCTTTTAAGGTGATCAAGTCAGCATCTTGTAAAATCGTTAGGATACGACCCCAGTCAGATTCAGAAGTGGAAGTAAGAACCGTTGCACCATCTTCTAGTTCTGAAATATCAGAGATTCGTTTTGAGTAAAGACCCATTGGCTCGATATGGATCGCACCGGCATTAACAAAGTCATAGCCATTGTCTGCGATTTGTTTGTTCAAGTAAGGAATGTGTTGGAAGTAATTGGCATCGATATCGCCATTTTCCAATGCTTTGTTTGGCAACACATAATCATCGAAGGTCTTGATTTCAAGATCAATGCCTTCTTCTGCTAGTAAAGGTTTGGCTTGTTCTAAAATTTCCGCATGAGGCGTAACCGATGCACCGATAACTAATTTTGTTGATTCTCCCTCAGCCGCAGATGAATCAGAGCTTCCTGAATTTGAGCCCGTTCCACAAGCAGCTAAAGCGGCAGTTAACAATAAGGTTGTTGCAATACCAAAAATCTTTTTCATATCCATTTCCTCCCATATTTTCCACTTTTTGTTCTTCGTTTCATTTACCGTTTATCGGTGGCCTTCGCAAGGAAATCGCCGACCCCTTGGATAATGAAAACGATAATTAAAATAATCACTGTTGCAACAAGCGTAACAGTGTAATTTCCACGTTGAAATCCTTCTTGCCAAGCCAAAGCGCCTAGCCCACCGGCACCAATCGCACCTGCCATGGCGGTATAACCAATCATTGAGATCGTTGTGACCGTCAGTCCTGAAATCAATGCCGGAACACTTTCTGGAATCACGATCTTATAAATGATCTCCCAGTAACTGGCGCCCATCGCTTCGGCGGCTTCAATCACACCAGGATTGACTTCACGAAAAGCAATTTCCACCATCCGAGCATAAAACGGCGCAGCCGATAAAACTAATGCTGGGATCGCTGCTTTTGCCCCTAGGAACGAACCGACTAATAATGTTGTAAACGGAATGATCAAGACCATCAAAATCATGAATGGCGTTGAGCGAAAGGCGTTACTGATGATGGAAACCACATTATAGAAAATGTTGGCTCCCGCCGTTTGTTTACGCCCTAGTGAATAAAGCGCCAATCCTAGAAGCAAACCGATCACAACCACTAAAACCATTGAGAAAAAAGTCATAAACAAAGTGTCCAGAGTGGCTTGCTGCATATTGGCCCAGTCGACCTTTTCAAAATTAAAATAGGTTTCTACAAATGACTTATCCACGTTCAATCACCTCCACGCCTACTTGCTGCTCTTTGAAAAAGGCGATCGCTTTTTCGATCTCACTTGCTTCACCTGTCAATAAAACCGTCAAGCCGCCAAAGGATCCTTCATTGGTTTGTTGGATCTTTCCGTAAACGACATTGACATCGATCTGGAAGCGACGGATCGCTTGTGAAATCACTGGTTCATTGGCGTTGTCTTGTGTAAAAGTCAAGGTCACTAAATGCCCTTGCGGATTTTCTCGTAAGAAGGCTTGCCGTAATTCTTCAGCATCTTCTTCTGGCTCCAAATCTTGCTGAACAAAACGTTTGGTCACTTCCTGCTGTGGGTTACGGAAAACCGATTGTACTGACCCTTCTTCCACGATCTGCCCATGCTCCATCACCGCGACCTTGTTGCAGATTTTACGAATGACGTTCATTTCATGGGTAATCAGCACGATCGTCAAATGCAATTTTTTATTGATGGAAAGCAAGAGATCCAACACTTCTTCTGTTGTTTGTGGATCTAACGCACTCGTTGCTTCATCACACAGCAAAATTTCTGGTTCATTCGCTAGTGCACGAGCAATCCCGACTCTTTGCTTTTGTCCGCCAGACAATTGTGCCGGATAGGCATTTTCCCGTCCTTCCAACCCAACTAATTTAATCAGCTCTTGCGCTCGTTGACGGCGTTTTGCTTTTTCAACGCCAGCCAACTCCAATGGCAATTCGATGTTTTCCGCCACCGTTCGAGACCATAAAAGATTAAAGTGCTGAAAAATCATGCCGATTTTTTTGCGGAAGTTTCTCAATTCTTTGTTTTTCAACGCCAAAATGTTTTGACCGTTAATGACTACATCTCCTGCTGTCGGCAATTCTAAGCCGTTCAACAAACGTACTAATGTACTTTTCCCAGCACCAGAGTAACCGACGATTCCGTAGATATCGCCTTTTTCCACTTGCAGTGAAACATCATTGACGGCGTGGACAGCCGTTTGCTTTTTGCCGAATGACTTTTTTACATGCGACAATTCGATTAATGCCATGTTATTCCCATCTTTCCTCTTTGGTTGGTTAAACACAAAAAAAGCTTTCATCCTCTGTACATTATACTGTTACAAAGGACGAAAGCACAACTTCCGCGTTACCACCTTGATTTACTGTCGATTCGCATCAACAGCCTCGCTCAGTACTTGAATTGCTTCGCATACTGCTGCACTGTAACGGGTGCCTCCCGTGATAGGCTTGTTTCCACTCACCTATCATGCTCAAAGACCATCTTCCATCCTCTCTCCGTTGCCCATTTGCACCAAACAGGGCTCTCTGTGTACGTTAAGAACATGTACTCTTCTTTTCAAAGCATTCATTTATTGAGCAAATTATAGCAACGTCTTATCCGACTGTCAATTCTTTTTGAAAAAATAGTCGTTTTTACAGCTTTGACTTACAAAGCTTCAAATTGACTTGGGTCAACCTCTTTGAAGCTGACCAGCCAAGCGTTCATTTCGTCTTCATCATTTAAGGTATCAATGGATTGATCGATTTTTTCATTTACGGAAGAAATCACGCCCGTCAATGGACTTGGAAATTCACTGACTGCTTTTTCCGCTTCCAGCTCAACAAGGGTCTCTCCTTGTTTTAAAGCAGTTCCTGCTTTTTGAATCGAAGCAAACGTGACCGCACCAAGTTCTTCTTGCGCTTCTTTTGTTAAACCGACACAATATTCTTTCCCGTTAAACAAAACCCACAAATTATCTTTTTTTCTTAAGCATTTCTTTTCCATGATTCTAGTAAGACTCCTTCATATTCATTTTCTTTAAATCCATTAATCAAAAAGCGGTCGCCGCTAACCAGCAGTGGGCGCTTGATCAACATACCATCGGTTGCCAGCACATCGGCTGCGTCTTGGGCAGTCATGGTCGGCACTTTTTCTTTTAATTGCAATTCACGGTATTTCATGCCGCTTGTGTTAAAGAAACGGGTTAACGGTGCTTCGCTTGATTGGATCCAAGCCAGCAATTGTTCCGGCTGCGGCGGTGTAGCTACCATATCGATCGCTTCAAAGGGAATCTCGTGCTCTTCTAACCAACGCTTCGCATTTCGGCATGTACTGCATTTTGGGTACCAATAAAATGTAATCATGTGAACTCCTTAAAGTGTTTTTGGTGCGGTCTCAGCTTGATAGCGCATCGATAAAATCAAACCGATCCCAATCATATTGCTTAATAGGGCAGATCCTCCTTGGCTGATAAACGGCAGTGGAATCCCCGTCAACGGTAAGAGACCGATGTTTGCGCCAATGTTTTCAAACACATGGAAGAGAATCATCATAATGATCCCAGTTGCCAAGTAGGCATAAAATTCATTGTTGGTATCGAAACATACGCGGATCATCCGATAGATCAAAATAAAATACAATAAAATGACAAACGCGCTGCCAATAAACCCAAAATTCTCACCGATCACCGAAAAAATCATATCGGATTCTCGGACCGGTACATACACATCGCTGACATTAAATCCTTTCCCGAACATCCCGCCAGAAGCGATCGCCATCAGAGCATACGCCAATTGGAAGGATTGCCCTTGGGTATCATGAAAAGGATCTAGCCACGAATCGATACGGGCGAATTGGTATTCTTTAAAGATTCCTGTATTGTACAGAAACTCGCGACCAACATCGGTAGTCACTAAGAAAATCGTTCCACCGCCGAGAATCACAAACGCCGCAATCACTGGCACGATGATTCGCCATGAGATTCCTGACATCAAGAAGACCCCACCGAAAATCGCCAGAAAGACCAACATCGTACCAAAGTCGTTTTGCAAGGTGATCAGGATCAGGACTGGGATCGTGACGGCTAACATTTTTGCAATCAGTAACCCATCTGTTTTCAGATCCCGTTCCCGATGCTTGACATTGTGCTGCGTGACGACTAACGCCAACATCATGATATAGGCGATCTTCATCAATTCTGAAGGCTGCAAGGTAAAAGGACCAAAACTAAACCAGTTTTTCGACCCTGTCGAGGCAGCCATCGTCCGGTTGTAAAATTTCAGCAGCGCCAACATAACGGCTAGCCCAGCTCCATAAATATAGGGCGTCAATTTCCAAAGCCATTTTGATTTGATCTGCATGATAATGATCACGGCAACAACGCCTAACACATACCATAAAGCTTGAAACCCTAACATTCGCAGCATATTCGGATTATTTGGATCGTGCGTCAGCGCCACATACAGGGACGCCAAACCAATCAGACATAATAAAAATACGGGTAGAATCACACCGTAGTCAATTCGATTATCGTTCGTTTTTATTCGTGAATTTTCCATGTCCACACTCTCTTCTGTAGAATCTTTATCCATTATAGTGATAATTGAGGAGAAAAGAAAGGATTGTCCATGAGCATTCACAAAAAATTTAGAAACTTTAATGATTTTCGGGAAAAGAGGGTTAAAAATGAAGTGAAGTTCGTTTTTCTGCTTCTTAAAAATTATGAAATAAATGCCATAGAACATTGTGTCATAATAATATCTGGCTATCTTTTAGAACCATATACTTTTGATTGATTTTTCTCGTTAAAAACACACTCTCTGTTTTCAAACAAAACAAAAAACCACCACGTCATAGGTTGTCTATGAGGTGATGGTTTTGGTTATGCCAGCTGCAGGATTCGAACCTGTGACCTACGCGTTACGAGTGCGTTGCTCTACCAACTGAGCTAAGCTGGCGTTGTATGGCACAAAGAAAATTATATGCAAAAACGGTTGTTTTGTAAAGAGGTCTGCTGAAAAAAATCTACTTACTGAAATTTTCCGAAAATTGTGATATAATAGAAGTATCAAGGAGGTTTTTACATGGCAACATTTGGTAAATTCGAAACAACAATTGTCCCGTCACAAGAAGGTTCAACGTTTGAGGTCGCTACTCCTGTCATGTTCACGTTCCATGGGAAGAAACAAACTGGTACCATCACAAAGCAGTTGAAAAACTCTGCGGTGGTCGAGCTGAACGAAACCCCAGAAAACCAGAAATTAGTTTCGCAAAGTAATGGTGTATTGATCATCAATTACAAACAGTTAACCAAACTATAATCCGTTTAATGCAAGGAGAAAATCAGTTGATTTTCTCCTTTTTTCATTGTCTGACTTTATGAAAAGCTCAAAAAAAGCCATGGATAACCGATCGAACCGTTTTGGCTGTCGATCTTCTTCCATGGCATCATTGACGAGGCAAAACTTCAGTTGCCTTTGTCTTATTTGTATTGATTTATTTTGTACCGAATAGACGGTCACCGGCATCGCCCAAACCAGGAACGATATAGCCGTGTTCATTTAGGCGTTCATCAAGATTTGCAGTGTAGATGTCAACATCTGGATGGGCATCTTGCAATGCTTTCACGCCTTCTGGTGCAGCAACTAAGCAGACGAATTTCATGTTTGAAGCGCCGCGTTTTTTCAGTGCGTCGATCGCCATGATCGCTGAACCGCCCGTAGCTAACATTGGGTCAACGATAAATAATTGACGTTCATCGATGTCTTCAGGTAATTTTACGAAGTATTCGTGTGGTTCTAGCGTTTCTTCATCACGGTACATCCCGATATGACCAACTTTTGCGGCTGGGATCAATTCAAGGATACCATCAACCATGCCTAGACCTGCGCGCAGGATCGGAATGATCGCTACCTTTTTACCAGATAGTGTTTTTTGTGTTGATTCTTCAATTGGTGTTTCAATCACTAGATCTTCAAGCGGCATGTCGCGAGACACTTCATACGCCATCAACATTGCGATTTCATTAACAACTTCACGGAAAACCTTTGTTCCACAGTTCTTGTCGCGGATCATTGTTAATTTGTGTTGGATCAGCGGGTGATCGATTACTTGAAATTTACCCATTTAAAAAAATCTCCTTTGGTTTTTCTCTTATTTTAAAGCAAATCGGCTCTTGTTACAACCATCTGCCACAGGCAATACTGCTTTTCCTCAAAAAAAGGATTGTGTTAGAAGGAAGGAGACAAGACGGCATGAAAAGCGCCTCTGCGTTCATTCTAGCCCCTTTTTCACTTTCGGTGATCAAAGAGCTGTAGCGCAGGAAAAACGCTTGAGACGTCTTGTCTGACCTTAACTTCTGTCACAGTCCCCTTTTATTTATTTTTATAAAGTGGATAGTTGTCCGTCAATTCTTTGACTTGCGCCGTGACTTCTGCCAAAACGGCTTCATCATTTGGTTTTTCTAAAACTTTGACGATCAATTTCGCCACTTCGACACAATCTTCTTCTTTAAAACCACGACTAGTGATCGCTGGTGTCCCCACGCGAATTCCACTCGTTTTGAAAGGACTTAATGATTCGAAAGGAATCGAGTTTTTATTGACGGTGATATTGACTTGATCCAGCAAAGCTTCTGCTTCTTTGCCGTTCAAATCAAAGCCGCGCACATCGATCAATAATAGGTGATTGTCTGTTGCACCAGAGACCAAGCGGGCTTGTGGTGCTTGGTTGAAGACTTTCGCCATTGCTTGTGCATTGCGGATGACTTGCTCAGAGTACTCTTTGAACGACTCATCTTGTGCTTCTTTAAAAGCAACAGCTTTCGCTGCGATCACGTGCTCTAATGGGCCACCTTGGATACCAGGGAAAACGGCACTATTGATTTTTTTCGCTAAGTCTTCATCATTTGTTAAAATCAAGCCGCCTCGAGGGCCGCGTAATGTTTTATGGGTCGTAGAAGTCGTGATGTCCGCATAAGGAACTGGGTTTGGATGAAGACCAGCCGCTACTAAACCAGCGATATGCGCCATATCCACCATCAATTTTGCGCCAACTTCATCAGCGATTTCACGGAACTTCGCAAAATCGATTGTACGTGAGTAAGCACTGGCACCAGCAACGATCAGTTTCGGTTGATGCTTACGCGCCAAAATACGAACGACATTGTAGTCGATGACTTCTGTTGCAGGATCAACACCATAACTAACAAAATTATAGGTCTTGCCGCTGAAATTCACTGGTGAGCCATGAGTCAAATGACCGCCTGCGGAAAGATCCATCCCTAATACTGTATCGCCTGTTTCGATCAACGCTAAATAAGCTGCTGTGTTGGCTTGAGAACCAGAATGCGGTTGAACATTGGCATATGCCGCACCGAAAATACTTTTCGCCCGTTCAATTGCTAAGTTTTCTACCACATCAACAAATTCACAACCGCCATAGTAACGACGACCTGGATAACCCTCAGCGTATTTATTTGTCAAAATACTACCTTGCGCAGCCATTACACCTTCTGAAACGATATTTTCAGACGCAATCAATTCCAAATTGTTTTGTTGACGATTCGTTTCTTTTTCGATCGCTTGCCACAATTCGGGATCAAACGTTTGATAATCCATGCTTACAACACCCCTTTACCTTAATGGTAGCATTGTATCACATTTCTTCATAAGCTACCTATAATGAATTCTGGTTTTTTGCTAATTTTCTTGAAAGAAACTTTGATTTGCAGCTTTTTTCAACCGATTCATATAAGCAGCCCCTAAGCCGCTTTCTGGAAACGTGGGTGCAAATAAGACATCTAACTCAGCAATCGATTCATCTAACGCCCGTAAACCAGCAAACAGCCCTTTTGTCGCGGCTTCCACACTGTCATCAAAAAATAAATAGATGGCTGCAGCTTCAAAGCGGACTTGCTCGGCGATCGTTGGTCCAGCTAAAACCCCTACCTTAAACTGCTGTTCTTTTGACCAAGCCATGGCTGCCGGCCAATCTTGGTCATTGACCATCATGACGTTGGTATTCGGTGCATAGTGCTTGTATTTCATGCCCGGCGCTTTGGGTGCTTCACTTTCTGTTACTAAGTGCTGATCGACAAGGACTTTTGTTTGTAAAACTGCTTCAAGCTGTTCTTTAGAGATCGCACCAGGACGTAAGATGATCGGCGGCGCCGTTGGGTCACTCAAATCTAAGACCGTTGATTCGACACCGATCTGCGTCACCCCATCATCCAAGATGCCAGCGATTTTGCCTGCCAGATCATGCTGAACATGCGCAGCTGATGTTGGGCTTGGTTTACCAGAAGTATTAGCGCTAGGGCCAACCAATGGCTGTTGGGCTTGTTTGATCAACGCTAACGTCTTGGTGTTGTTTGGCATCCGAAAAGCCGCTGTGGATAAGCCGCCAGTAACAATGCTAGGTAAACTGTCTTTTTTGATCGAAAAGATCAAGGTTAAGGGCCCAGGCCAGAAAGTTTCCATCAATTTATCAGCAAAAGGATGCTTGTTATCCACAAACGGTTCCAACTGCTCTGGCTCGGCAATATGAACGATCAAAGGGTTGTCACTAGGTCGCCCTTTGACTTGATATACTTGCGCAACAGCCGTGGGCAAAAGCGCGCTAGCCCCTAGTCCATAGACGGTTTCCGTCGGGAACGCCACCAATCCCCCCTCAGCTAAAATAGCTGCTGCTTCGTTCAACTGTGTTTGATCAAAAATTTTTGTTTCCACAATTTATCCACATCCTTTTTTGAGAAGTTTCCACACTTATCAACATTTTCTCGTTTCTTTTCCACATTTTGTGGATAAGTCGTTTGTCAAGTGTGGATAACCCTGTTTATAACTCGGTTTATTTAGAAGTCGTTCATTTCATAAGGTTTTTGCAATTTTTCTGTAGCAAAAAAAATTTATTTATCCACATCTTGTGGATGACTGACGAACACCATCCGGTCTTGACCCGCAAGATCTTTTACTACAGTGACTTCTTTGTTGGGAAAAGCGGCTGCAAAAAGCTGTTGAACAGCTAATCCTTGCTGAAAGCCGATTTCTAGCGCCATTTGCCCGTTAGGCGCCAAACAATTCGGTGCTTGCTGTGCCAATTGCTTATAGATCGCCAATCCTTGTTCTTGTGCAAAAAGCGCCATTTTAGGCTCTTTTTCTCTTACGCTGATATCCATCAGCGGCCACTCTTCAGCGCTGATATACGGCGGGTTGGAAACGATCAGATCCCATTGCTGATCTGCCACGGGTTCTAAGGTATCTCCTTGGAAAAAGCGAATCTCCGCGCCTAAGGCTGCCGCATTTTCTTTAGCAACGGCTAATGCCTCTGCTGAAAGATCCACGGCACTTACGGCCCACTGCGGACGTGCCAATTTTAAGGCAATGGCGATCGCTCCAGTACCTGTGCCGATATCTACGACTCGCAGCGGCTGATCTGCTGGTAATTTTGCCAAACACTTTTCCACCAGCTCTTCGGTTTCTGGACGCGGGATCAAGGTTGCAGGGGTCACTTTTAAGCGATGCCCATAAAATTCTTCATACCCTAATAAATATTGCGGTGGTTCATGCTGCAACAGCTGTTCAAGATCTGCTGCGATCTGTGCCTCATCTTCCCTTAAGATGGGTTGGTCCATCTGCAGCAGCCAATCGAGTTGCTGCCAGTTTTTTCGCTGTAAAAACAGGTATTGGATCGCATACCCGTCCAGCCCTTTCGTTTCTAAAAAAGAAGAAGCCCGTGAAAGGACTTCTCGATAGGTTTTAGCCATTTTGCATCTCATCTAATTTTGATGTTTGATCGTAAACGATCAGTGCATCAACAATTTCATCGAGTTTTCCAGCTAAAATTTGATCCAATTTTTGAATAGTCAACCCGATACGGTGATCTGTTACGCGGTTTTGCGGGAAGTTATAGGTGCGAATCCGTTCAGAACGATCGCCGGTACCCACTGCTGATTTACGGTTTGCGTCGTATTCGCTTTGTGCTTCTTGCTGCATTTGGTCATAGACCCGTGCTCGCAAGACTTTCATCGCTTTCTCACGGTTTTTCAGCTGTGAACGCTCATCTTGCATCGCAACAGCGATCCCTGTTGGCAAGTGAGTCAGACGAACAGCAGAAGCTGTTTTGTTGACGTGCTGACCACCAGCACCAGAGGCATGGTAAATATCGGTCCGAATATCTTTGTCTGCGATATCGATTTCGACTTCTTCAGCTTCAGGCATAACCACGACCGTTGCCGTAGACGTATGGATTCGGCCTTGTGATTCGGTAGACGGTACCCTTTGCACTCGGTGGGCGCCACTCTCATATTTCAATTTTGAAAAGACGTTGTCGCCAGTGATCATCATGATGACTTCTTTGTAGCCGCCGATCCCAGTGACGTTGGCATCCATGACTTCGACTTTCCAGCCTTGGTTTTCCGCATATTTTTGATACATATTGAAAAGATCGCCAGCAAATAAGGCTGCTTCATCGCCGCCTGCTGCACCACGGATCTCCATGATGATGTTTTTGTCATCATTCGGGTCTTTTGGCAATAACAAGATTTTGATGCGTTCTTCTAAAACGTCTTTTTCTTTTTTCAAGTCAGAGAGTTCTTCTTTGGCCATCTCAGCCATTTCTGCATCTAGGTTTTCCCCAAGCATTTCTTCAGTGTCCTTGATTCCTTCAACGACTTCTTTGTAACGGCGGTAGACTTCCACCGTTTCCCGTGTATTGGCTTCTTCTTTTGAAAGCTGCATGAAGCGTTTGGTGTCAGAGATCACGGCTGGATCACTTAGTAATTCGCCTAATTCTTCGTAACGGTCTTCGATTGCTTGTAACTGATCGTACATTGATTATTCTCCTTCTTTTTTCATTCCCGGGTGAAAGTAATGCTTGCGGCAAACTGGATAATACGCTTCATTGCCGCCGATTTGTACTTGATCGCCCTCGTAAACGGGTTTTCCGTCGATATAGTGCAAGTTCATGGTTGCTTTTTTATGACAGAACCAGCAGATGGTTTTCATCTCTTCGATTTTATCTGCGTAAAGCAGCAAGTATTTTGAGCCTTCAAATAATTCATTGCGGAAATCATTTTTCAAACCAAAGGCCATCACAGGGATACCTAGCTCGTCCACGATTTTGGTGAAAGCCAACACGTGATGCTTCTTTAGGAACTGTGCTTCGTCGATCAAAATACAATAAGGTTTGTAACCGAGGTCTTTGATCAAATGGAACAGATCCGTTTCATCAAAAATCGGGATCGCGTCTCGTTCTAAGCCGATGCGACTCGAAACATTTCCCACGCCGCTTCTGGTGTCCAATCCACTTGTCATGATCACGACTGGTTTGTCTTGTTCTTCATAGTTGTGAGCAACTTTCAGTATCTCGATCGTTTTCCCACTATTCATTGCGCCATATTTAAAAAAAAGCTGTGCCATCTCGCCCATCCTTCCTCATACTCCTTTGGTATTATACTTGAAAAAGGAGAATTTTTACAGACTTAAATTCGACACCTGCCGCCTTTTACGCAAGAGTTTTACGAAAAATTAACGGATTTTTTGCCGCCGCCATCTCTTACTCGTTTCTGGCTTTTTGAGCAACTTCTGCCAATACTCGACAAGCCAGCGGATATTCTGGATTTTCATTCCCATTGATATCCGTTGCAATGATCACAAATCCGAGCTGCTGATACAGCGTGATTGCTACATGGCTCCAGGTTTGCGTATGAAGATACATCGGCTCGTTGGCTGCCTCCAAGACAGAAACGACTTGCGTGACCAAGCCGCGAGCGATTCCTTGACGTTGAGCTTGCGGCATTACTGCTACCCAATGGACTAGTGGAACCGGTGTGCCGTCTTGCTTGGCTTTTTTCCAAGCGGTAGCCGTACCGACCGGTGTACCTGATTGATCAAGGGCAAAAAACATTCGTTGGCCTAGCTGTGCTTGCTCGGGCATAAATTCCTTTTCAAAATACGCCAATGCCTCTGCCTCATTGTCAAACTCTCCGACGGATGTTTCAATCCGTGCCCAGTGCCTTTCGTCTCCTGCTTGGTAGCTGCGTAGCGAATAGTTATCGGATTGAATGGGCTGGATCGGTGTGCTTTTGTGTGCTCGCTTCATCCAGATTTCTGCATATAGAATTGATTTATCTAACATTGGTTGTGCCTCTCTTTCATTGGTTTTTCCTTGTTCAAAGGTTTATTTGAGAATCAATTTGGAATCAATCATGTAATTTCTTTACTAGAAAAATTTCTGTTAGCTGATTTTGCGTATGGGCGATTCTCCCAATTTCATCATAGCCCAATCGCTGATAAAAATCAGGCGCTTGAAAATCAAAGGTTGCCGTCTGACAATTTTCACAGCTAATGCTTTCAACTGCTGTTCAAAAGCAGTAAGAATCTGCTTACCATACCCTTTCCCCCGCTCGGATGCTTTGACCCACAGGATGTCAAGATAACCGATGTGATACATCGAGGCATAGCCAATGCCACCAGCAATAACCATCCCCTCTTTTTTGATTACACAACTGAAGCTCTGATAGGTTTCTGTTTGCGTAAATGGTTTTTGGTGCTTTGTATACGCTGTTAACGCTGATTCTAAAGCAGCCAATTCTTGCTCGTTTCCTTGTTCAATGACTAGCGCCACAGTCAATCCCGCCTTCTTATTTCTTCATAGTCAGCCATGATCTGATTGACCGTTTCTGCTATCGTTTGCCCTTCTTTAATCAGCCTTTCCTTTAAGGACTCCTGCGGGAAAAGCAAGTCACGCTCAAGCCACCATTCACGCATGTTCTCCTCGGAAAAATGGTCTCTCTGCATTCGGGTCTGATGTCTTTTGACCGTTTCCTCGAAAGAAAGATCAAAATAATAAACTAGCTTTTTTTGGGGAAAGAGTTTCATTAGAAAGTCGAGAAAGTCTTGGTATTTTTCACGAGAATAAATCCCCTCAACAAGTATCATCGGCACTTTCCCCTTCGCATATAGGACAGCTTCTTTCATCAAACCGCTGGCTAAATTATTAGGGGTATCTTTGACACAAAAAATTTCTCGCCGAAAAACATCTTGTGAAATCAGCACTGCCTCTTCCCCAAAAACGTGTTGAACAGCTCTGGCAATAGTGGTTTTGCCGCTGCCAGAATTACCTCGAAGTAAAATCAAAATACTTTCCATGCAAACTTCCTTTCTTCATTGCCCTGTTTTTTAAGCATATCTCTTGTTTTTCTCTACTAGAAGCATACCATAGAAGCAAAGGAGGAATACCTATGAAAGATACGGCAATTTTTGCTGGCGGTTGTTTTTGGTGCATGGTGAAACCTTTTGACTCGCAGCCAGGCATCCTCAAAGTGGTTTCTGGCTTTACTGGCGGCCATGTGCCTAACCCAACCTACCAACAAGTAACGACAGGAACCACCGGTCACACCGAAGCAGTTGAGATCACCTTTGATCCTGAGGTCATCTCTTATGAAGAATTGGTTGCCATCTATTGGCAGCAGACAGACCCCACGGATGCGTTTGGTCAGTTTGCTGACCGTGGTGATTCCTATCGTCCAGTAATTTTTTACAATAGTGAAGAACAAAAAGCGATTGCGGAAAAATCAAAGGCGCAGTTGCAAGCTAGCGGCCGCTTTGACCTTCCGATCGTAACGAAGATCGAACCAGCAGAACCTTTTTATCCTGCAGAAGACTACCATCAAGATTTTTACAAGAAAAATGCAGCCCATTACAATGCTTATAGCGAAGGCTCCGGTCGAGCTGGCTTTATTCGCCAAAACTGGGCCTAACATTTTTGGAGCATGCCTCCCGATTCATCATTAACAGCCGATTTGCTCTCAAGGCAGATCGGCTGTTTTCTGTTTCTTTTGCCAAAAGGAAATTGACAGTCAGGGCATTTTCGCGATACACTGATTAGAAAATTCTGACGATTATAAAGGAGTGTTTGTTTGATGTTAGCCAATGAAGTCCGTCCAGGTCCTAATCGGTATATTACTGGCGATGGGGTCTTAGCTGATTTGCCAGAGTATTTAAGTGAGTTCCAAGAAGTTGCCGTGATCACTGGGGAGCAGTCATTCGATGTGTTTTCAGCCTATTACCCCCATTCATTTGACTACCCGATCTACCGCTACGATGGATCATCGAGTTTTGAAAATGCGCAAGCCTTAGCTGAAGCGATCCAGCAAGCGGATGCCGTAGTGGCAATCGGCGGCGGCAAAGTCGCTGATACAGCAAAAATCACCGCCCAAACCCTTGGCGCAGAATTGATCGTGATCCCTACATTGGTTTCTAACTGTGCACCCTTTACCCCGGTGATCGTCGCCTATTACCCCGATCATACGATTTGTAAAATCGACTATGCCAAAAAAGGTGCCTACATGACGATCGTCGACACCCGTTTTTTACTAGCCACACCCGTTGATTACTTTATCGCTGGGATCGCTGATACGTTAGCTAAATATTATGAAATGGAAGCCATCGTCCGCAACATGGCAGAAGACGACAAGACTGCCTTAGTACGGCTAGGTTTCCAAAGCGCTCTTTTGATCAAAAACTTGTTGATTGCCGATGCGATCCAAGCTGTCAAAGACCTAGAAGTCGGGCAGCTGACCCCCGCCTTTGCCCGCATCACCGATGCGATCATTGCTTTGGCAGGCGAGGTTGGTGGTTTTGCAGTCGAATTTGGCCGCACGTCTGGTGCGCATGCGCTGCATGACGGCTTGTCTTATTTGAGTGAGACCCATAGCGTCTTGCACGGCAACAAAGTCGCCTACTGCATTTGGGTCCAGCTTGCCTATACCAATGATTTTGATGTGATTGAAGAATTACGGCCATTTTACGAAGCTTTGCACTTGCCGATGAAGCTGAAGGATCTCCACGTGACACGCCTTGATCGGGATTACTTCGCCTCGGTTCTGACCTATGCTGTCAAAGAAGAAGAAACCTTTATTTTGATCGATCCTGCGATCACACCCGAAAAAGTCTATCAGGCGATTGAAGCGGTGGAGGCGCTGTAAACCGTACACATTGCTAAACAACTTTATATCAAAAAAACTGTTTCCCTAATACATTTCGGAAACAGTTTTTTTATTTGATCAAACAGACACGCAGTAGCGATCCTGGCTGCGCATATTCTTAGCGGTCGACAGCAACTGGCGCATTGCCCATCACTGCACGACTTCACCCAGCAACCCGTTTTCTAAGCAGTAATGATAAATGCCTTCCTCGGCTACGTGACCGATCAATTCATCGGCGATTGCTTTTAACTCATCCGAAGCATTGGCCATTGCGAGACCCCAGCCGACTGCCTCCAGCATCTCAATGTCATTGTTGCCATCGCCAAAGGCAATGGCTTCAGACTTATCCAAGCCATAGTAAGCCAGCATTTTGGCAATGCCGCTTCCTTTCCCACTGCTGGCTGGAATAATATCGACTGCGCGATCCCACCAGGCAGTGATTTTCGCCTCCGTGGTATTTGCCATCACTTTGGCGTAGTCTTCTTTCCCTGAGCCAAGCATCACTTGGAAAATGTCTTGCTGCTGGATCACCTCATCAAAATCTTTTGCCACGATCACTTCTTGGTGGGCAAAGGAAAAATACTCAACTAAATCAGCATCTTTGCCATTAGCAACCGTTCGATCCTTCGTTGCGATCGCTACTGGACGCTTGAGGGCCGTGGCATTTTCAATGATTTGCTGAACATCTTTTTTAGGAATGGGGTTTTGGTGGATCCCCTCGGCTTGATTAAAACAATACGATCCGTTAAAGGTCAAAAACGCATCGAAGGTCACGCCTTCAAATTGCGGCAACGCGATGGGACTTCTGCCAGTTGCAATGCACAACAGGATCCCTTGCTTCTTCAAGGCTTTTAATGTGGCTAACATTCTTTCAGAGATTTGCTTTTTGCTCATATCGATTAGTGTGCCATCAACATCGAAAAAAATAATTTTTACGTCTTTCATGATACTCCCCATTTCCGTCTCGATTTTCAAAAAATTTGATGCGCTTTTTTGTCCGCTTTCTCGCTATTGTTCCGTGCGAATCGTCGCTGCTATCTTTTACTTCTTTTATCTTCTCATAAATTGCCAGCGTTTTCTTCTGAAATCGTGAAATCCTTACTGATTTGCTTCGAGTTTTTAAGTTTCTTAAGCAATCAAGCTGCCGCAAGAACCACAGCCTGATCGTGTCCTCTAACCCAACGACACTTTCCAAAAGCTTTTCCTTGCACAATTTCTGCTGCTCATGAATTCTATCCTGCTTTCTTTCAAATCTACTTGGTTCTTTGGTATACTGGGGATAGTTTATTTAGTGAGGGGTTTTTTGTAATGAACTTTACCCGCTTTGCCCGCTTGACGCAGCGCAGGAGCAAGACGTTTATTTCCCAGAATGTGTCTTCAATCCAAGTGATTGTTTTTTATTATATCGTGATGACAGTGGTCTCTTTGGGCCTTTTTTCACTCCCCTTCTTTCGAGAACCCGGCTCTCATGTCGCGTTTATCGATCTGTTCTTTATGGCGGTCAGCACGGTCAGTGTCACTGGGCTGACTACTTTTCCGATCAATGATGTGTTTAACGACCACGGGGTCATCTTGTTGGAAGTCCTCTTTCAAGTCGGCGGTTTAGGGATCATGATGATCTCGACCTTTTTTGCGATCGTCTCACGGCGCAAAATCAGTTTAAAGCAGCGCCAGTTGATCATGACGGATATGAATCAGCCTAAGCTTAGCGGGATCGTTCGGATGATCCGAACGACGTTTACCATCATTTTAGTTTGTCAGTTGGTAGCAGGTACGATCTTCGCTGTTTATTTTCATCTTTACGGCTATTATGACAATTGGCGAGACGCGATCTTTTATGGGTTTTATCAAGCGATTTCTGCTGTGACCAACTCAGGGTTTGACGTGACGGGCAATTCCATCTTGCCGTTTTCCCATGATTATTTCTTCCTGACGTGTATCATGATTTTGATTTTTATCGGGGGGATCGGATTTCCAGTAATTATGGACTTTCGGGAATGGGTCCTTTTTAAAATGAAAAAACAACGCCGCCGCTTGCCGTTTCGCTTTTCTTTATTCACAAAAATTGCTGTTTTGGCTTTTGTGATCCTCTTTGTCGGCGGTACATTAGCGATCTTTTTCCTTGAGAAAGATTATTTGTTCAAAGATTACAGCTTTAGCGGTATGTGGATGAACAGCATGTTTTATTCCATGACAACGCGGAATGCTGGCCTACAGATCCATGACTTAGGCAACTTTCAAACCACGACGTTGATCGTTTTCTCCTTGCTGATGTTTATTGGTTGTAGTCCCAGCTCTGTTGGTGGCGGGATTCGGACGACGACCATTGCCATCATTGGGCTGTACCTCTATGCCTTCTTGAAAAGTGAGGACAATATCAATATCTTCGGTCGCCGGATCGATCAAGATGACGTCCGCAAATCAGTGGTAGTCTTCATGCTTTCGATGGGCATGTGCTTCTTTTGTGTCTTATTCTTGACCGCCATCGAGGATATCCCTTTGATCGCCATCATTGTTGAAGTTTCCTCGGCCTTTGGAACCACAGGGCTTTCTTTAGGAATCACGGGCGATTTATCAACCATCGGCAAACTCGTGATTGCTCTTTTGATGTTTATCGGCCGTGTCGGTATGCTGTACACCTTGATGTTATTCGTACCAAAAGAAACACGTGACTTAGGCTACGAGTACCCAACGGAAAAAATCATTATCGGTTAAAGCAACAGCAAACCTTCTGCCAGGTTTGCTGTTTTGCTTTTCAAGCCTTTGATCATCGCAAGTAAAAGAGCTATTTATCAGAATGGTCTTTGCAGAAATTTAAAGAATCGCAAAAGCAATTTAACCTTTTTCTTGGTATATGGTATGATAAATTGAATTTGCACAATGAAAGCATTCGCTCTAATGGAGGGTTACATTATGGGAATACGAAGTCATCTGGCTGTTTCAGTCGGTAAGACCTCTCAATGGGTATTAAAGAACTTTTTCAAAGGCGGCTCAAGCCTGCCTGGTAAATTAGCATTAAAAGTTGATCCACATATATTAGATCATTTGGCGAAAGATTACCAAGTCGTCGTGATCACAGGCACCAACGGCAAAACATTGACGACTGCCTTGACTGTCAATATTTTGCGCCAAGAATTTGATGAAGTATTGACGAACCCCACCGGCGCCAATATGGTCCAAGGAATCGTTTCAACCTTTCTATCGGCACGCCCTAAAAAAGGCAAAAAATTTGCGGTTTTAGAAATCGATGAAGCCAGTCTCAGCAAAGTAACGAAGTACATCAAACCGGAATTGTTCGTTTTCACCAATATTTTCCGCGATCAAATGGACCGTTATGGCGAGATCTATACGACCTATAAAATGATCGTTGAAGGTGCCGCAAACTCACCAGAAGCTACGATCCTCTGCAATGGGGATTCGCCACTGTTCAATTCGGTAGCAACTGTCAATCCGCGGAAATACTATGGATTTGATCATTTGCCAGATGAAGAGCAGATGGCCCATTACAATACGGATGGCGTGTTGTGTCCTGAGTGTCATCACATTTTACATTATAAAATGATCACCTATGCCAATCTTGGAAAATACTACTGCCCAAATTGCGGCTTCCATCGACCAGAATTGGATTATAAACTGACGGAAATGACCGCAATGGACAACACCTCTGCTGATTTTGTGATCGATGGCAATGACTATCGCATCGAAGTCGGCGGGATGTACAATGTCTACAATGCGCTGGCGGCAACTGCGGTTGCGGAATATTATGGCGTAGCACCTGCAAAAATCAAATCTGGTTTGGCCTATGACGAAAAAGTCTTTGGTCGCCAAGAAGTGATCCGCATCGGGGACAAAGAATGTACGTTAGTCTTAGTTAAAAACCCTGTTGGTTTGAACCAAGTCATCGATATGATCGGCCTGTCGCCCTATCCTTTCTCGCTAGTCAGCTTGTTGAATGCCAACTACGCAGATGGGATCGACGTCAGCTGGATTTGGGATGGCGACCATGAAGCGTTTGCCGATATGGGGATTCCTCAAGTGATCGCTGGTGGTGATCGTCACAAAGATATGGCGTTGCGGCTAAAAGTTGCGGGGATCCCTGAAGAAAAAATCATTGAAACCCCTGAACTTGATGACGTCATCAAGCAAATCTCAGACTTACCAACAGAAAAAGTCTATATTTTAGCGACTTACACTGCAGTCTTGCAGCTACGCAAAAAGCTTGCGGAAAAAGGCTATATCAAAGGAGGAATGAGTCGTGACTAAGTATCAACTGAATGTTGCCCACTTGTATGGAAATCTTTTGAATACTTATGGCGACAACGGCAATCTCTTGATGCTGCGCTACGTGGCCGAAAAACTAGGCGTGACCTTCAACGCAGAAGTCGTCAGCATTCACGAGCCCTTCGATCCTGAAAAATATGATCTCGTCTTCTTCGGTGGCGGGCAAGATTTTGAACAAGTGATCGTTTCACAAGATATCCAATCAAAAAAAGAAGCCCTGACCAGCTATATCGAAAATGATGGCGTCATGCTGGCGATCTGCGGCGGCTATCAATTACTGGGTCATTACTACATCGGTGCCAACGGCGAAAAAATCAATGGGATCGGTGCCTTGGATCATTACACCTTAAGCCAAGAAAACAACCGGTTCATCGGTGACATCGTGATCCACAATGAAGAATTCGATGAGACCTATTATGGCTTTGAAAACCATAATGGCCGTACTTTCTTAGGTAAAGGGGAAAAACCATTGGGGAAAGTCATCCAAGGACAAGGAAACAATGGCGAAGACCAAACGGAAGGCGTAGTTTACCGCAATGTGTTCGGCTCTTACTTCCACGGACCGCTCCTCGCAAGAAATGAGCATCTGGCAGAGCGCTTGATCCGCACCGCCCTTGCCAATCGTTATGGCAACGTCGAAATTTAAATACACGTACGTAGCAAACAAACCTGTTTTTCGCAGGTTTGTTTTTTTATGGGAAAATTCCCCGCAGTTGCAACTTCTTCTCTTTGTTTGCTTCTACGTTCCTATGCTTCCTCGCTTTATTGTAACCGCTATCTTTCTTTTCTATACTGAGGTTGTAGTAAAAATTGAAAGGAGATGTTAAGAAATTATGATGGAAAAAGTTCAGCGGTTTGGCGGTGCGATGTTTACCCCGGTCCTCTTGTTTTCATTTTCAGGGATCATGGTCGCGCTGTGTATTATCTTTAAAAATCCGATGCTTGTGGGGAGCATCGCCACTGAAGGCTCTACGTGGTACAACATTTGGACGATCATTGAAAACGGAGCGTGGACGGTCTTCAACCAAATGGAATTATTATTTGTCATTGGATTACCGATCGGTCTCGCAAAAAAAGCCAATGCGCGAGCGGCAATGGAAGCCTTTGTCGTCTATATTACTTGTAATTATTTTATTTCTGGCATGATCGAGTACTTCGGTAACTTCTTCGGTGTCAACTTTGCAGCTGATCCCGGCGGTGAGAGTGGCTTGAAAATGATCGCTGGCATCAAAACATTAGATACTGGTATTATCGGAGCAATTTTTATTTCGGCGATCGTCGTCTATCTTCACAACAAGTTTTTCGATACGAAGCTGCCTGATTTTCTCGGAATCTTCCAAGGCTCTTCCTTTGTCGTGATCCTCGGTTTCTTTTTAATGCTGCCAGTTGCTTTCTTGATCGCATTGATTTGGCCGAAAGTCCAAGCTGGCATTGGGTCCATGCAAGGGTTTCTAGCAAGTGCTGGGGTCTTTGGGGTCTGGCTCTATACTTTCTTAGAGCGAATATTGATTCCCACAGGTCTCCATCATTTCGTGTATACCCCCTTTGTTTTTGGTCCCGCTGTCGTCGAAGAAGGAATCTCCAAATACTGGATGGCACATTTACAAGAATTTGCCCAATCCACCAGACCATTGAAAGAGCTTTTCCCTGAAGGGGGCTTTGCTTTACATGGCAATTCTAAGATCTTTGCTGCACCAGGGATCGCTGCTGCTTTTTATTTCACAGCCAAGCCTGAGAACAAAAAGAAGGTCTTAGCGATTTTGATCCCTGCCACTTTAACTGCCGTTTTAGCTGGTATCACTGAGCCATTGGAATTCACCTTCCTCTTTATCTCACCACCCCTCTTTGCGGTGCACGCTGTTTTAGCAGCGACCATGGCGGCAACGATGTTTGCCTTCGGGGTCGTTGGAGATATGGGGGGCGGCTTGATCGATCTGTTGGCGAAGGTCTGGATTCCGCTATTTCAAAATCATCGCAGTATGATCTTCACGCAGCTGGTGATCGGGTTAGCCTTTACTGCCCTTTATTTTCTTGTTTTCCGCTTCTTGATCCTCAAATTTAAGTTAGCCACACCAGGACGGGAAGAAAACAATAGCGAAATCAAACTATACACAAAAAAAGATTACAAAGAAAAACAAGCCAACACTGGAACGCCAGTGATTGCTGGTGCCAATCGCTACACCGAACAAGCCGCAGTCTACTTAGAAGGGTTTGGCGGTCGCGACAACATTGATAAAGTCACTAATTGTGCCACTCGCCTAAGAATCACCGTCAAAGATCAAGACCAAGTGCTGCCAGATGACATCTTTAAAGGCGCTGGTGCCCATGGTGTCGTTCGCAACGGCAACGCCTTCCAAGTGATCGTTGGCCTGGATGTGCCACAAGTGAGAGAACAATTCGAAAAATTATTAGCTGTATCAGACTAAGGAGGAAACAAAAATGAAAAAATTTTCAGTCGTGATCGCCGGAGGCGGCAGTACCTTTACCCCAGGAATCGTCTTGATGCTTTTGGAACACTTGGATCGTTTCCCGATTCGCCAAATCAAATTTTACGACAATTTGGAAGAACGACAAGAAAAAGTTGCACAAGCTTGTGAGATTTTATTGAAAGAACGTGCACCCGAAATCAGCTTTTTAGCAACCACTGATCCCGAAACCGCATTTCAGGATGTCGATTTTGTGATGGCGCATATCCGAGTTGGCTTGTATGCGATGCGCGAAAAGGATGAAAAAATCCCTTTGAAATATGGTGTGGTCGGCCAAGAAACTTGTGGTCCTGGCGGGATCGCTTATGGGATGCGTTCTATCGGCGGTGTATTGGAGTTAGTCGATTATATGGAAAAATATTCCCCTGATGCGTGGATGTTGAATTATTCCAATCCTGCAGCGATCGTCGCAGAAGCGACTCGTAAATTGCGCCCTGATGCCAAGATCATTAATATTTGTGATATGCCAGTGGGAATCGAAGAACGGATGGCGCAAGCGATCGGTTTAGCTTCTCGCAAAGAGTTGGTGGTTCGCTATTATGGCTTGAATCACTTTGGCTGGTGGACAGATATACGAGACAAAGCTGGCAATGATTTGCTGCCACAGATCCAGGCGCATGTGGCAAAATACGGCTATTCATTGCCAGAAGAAATCGAAGCGAGCCAACATGCTGATGCCAGCTGGATGCACACCTTTGCCAAAGCAAAAGAAGTATACGAAGTTGATCCATCCACTTTGCCAAATACCTACTTGAAGTATTACTTTTTCCCTCAAGATGAAGTGGCGCACACCAACCCATCTTTTACACGGGCAAATGAAGTCATGGCTGGCCGCGAAAAACACGTCTTTGGTGAATGCCAACGCATCGTAGAAAACCAGACAGCGACTGACACCACGCTTGAAGTGGATGAACACGCCAGCTACATCGTTGACCTTGCACGAGCGATTGCTTATAACACGCAAGAACGGATGCTGTTGATCGTGCCTAACGAAGGAGCGATCGTCAACTTTGATGAACAGGCAATGGTGGAAGTGCCTTGTATCGTCGGCAGTAACGGGGCAGAACCAATCACACAAGGCAAGATCCCTCGCTTCCAAAAAGGATTGATGGAACAACAAGTCGCCGTGGAAAAATTAGTCGTGGAAGCTTGGGCAGAGGGTTCTTACCAGAAATTATGGCAAGCACTGATTCTTTCAAAAGTGGTTCCAAATGCCCGTGTAGCCAAAGAATTACTCGATGAATTGATTGAAGCAAATCAAGCCTTTTGGCCAGAATTACACTAGCCAGCGTTCTTCGCCTCCCCTCCTGGCTTTTCAGCTATACTTAATCAATAAGGAGGGGTTTTTGTGAAATTACAGTATTTGATTCAACAGCACCAATCAGAGTTAAGTGAACTTGATCGTGGCATTCTAAACTACATTCTTTCCAACGGCGACACCGTTCTATCTATGGGGATCGTCGAGCTATCCGAGCAGGTTCACGTCTCCAAGTCTTCTATTTTACGGTTGACGAAAAAACTTGGTTTTTCTGGCTATTCCGAGTTCAAATATTTTCTACGGCATCAGCAAGAACAGGCAACAACGATTTCGCAACAAAAAACGATTTTTGAAAAGCAACAAGAGGATATTTTCGCCACCCTCAACTATGTAAAAACGGTAGACTTAGCTGCCCTCAACCGCTTGTTTGACCGCAGCAAAACCATCTACTGCTACCCAACTGGGTTTTCCCAAAAGAAAGCACTGGAGGAGTTTTCCAAAATGATGCTTTCTATGGAAAAACGAGTGATCGTATTGCCGAACAAAACGGAATTTGATATGGTCATGCCGATGATCACTGCCGAAGACTGTGTGATCATCGCCTCACTGAGCGGCGAAACAGAAAACGTCAAAGAGAATCTGACGACGTTTGCGATTCGTCAGATTCCCGTTTTGACATTGAGTGCGCCAGGAGATAATTATTTTGCTCGCCATTCAACGTTTCACCTGACCTATTATTGCGATTTTTTTCAAATCGGTCGCAAGAAAATCCCTAGCCAGTCTTTGATCGGACTAAGCTGCTTGATTGATTATTTGATCCGTTCCTACGGACTATTCACTTTACAGGAGGGCAACCATGACTAAACGAAAATGGGCGTTTCCATTGATTTTACTGAGTTATTGGCTTTTGATCGCCGGTGCTTACTATCTTTATCTTTCCTTGACTGCCTTCAACCATGGGATGACCTTTGCCCAGTACCTCAACTCGCAACCGTTAGCCGCTTTAGGGGTCTTGTTAAGTAGTCTCCTTTTGCTGCAAGGGGCTTGCCTGTACTTTATTCAACGGTTTTCCATGAGTAAAAAAGGCCTTTTGGGTCAGTATTTATTCCTGATCTTCTTCCAGCAGTTGCTGACAGCGAATGTAATCGGTGCAGGACTCGTCTTTTTTACAAGAAGAAGTCTTTCGAGTCAGGAGGAAAACGCAACTTGGGGCGAAAAGAGTTTTACCTACGGGGCATTAGCATTCATTCTTTTATTGAGTTTATTCTTTTTCCTCCTTGTTCGATCAGCGATTTAACTTCCCCAAAAAGAAAAGCAGTGCCGATTGGCACTGCTTTTTTGCTGTCGCTTCTGCTAGTTTGGATCTGTTTTTGAAGCAAAAACCACTTTGATTCCAAAGTGATCGCTGACGATCGGAGTACGCGTTCCGTCAAAAACGACTTCATATTCCGTTGCTTGCAAGTCTTTGGATGCAAAAACATAATCGATCCGCAATGCTTCTCGATTGTCTTGCCAACCATCAATGGCTTTAACGACAGAGGCTTCACCGATCGTTTCGGTAGCCGTTAAAAAGCTGTCTTGCAACTGTAAGGAGCTGTCAAGGACGAGTTGATGACCAGAGCTGGCCGCATCGTTGTTGAAATCTCCTAGGATCAATAAGGTATCTGCCCGTTCTGCTAAAAATGCTTCTGTCTGTTGCCACTCGTAGGCAAATTTACCGTCTTGCCACCAAGAAAAATGACAGCTAACGACTTGTACGATCTGTCCATCGGCTTCAGTCACGCCGCTCAGGTTTTTGCGTGTGGTATGATCCCAGACATCCGTGGCTTGTGAAGCAAGGTATTCTTTGGCAATGATGGGCTGTTTGGACAATAAGGCATTGCCTTCGTGGTAAATGTCATAGCCTACGTGACTGTAGGTCCATGACCAGTAGTAATCACAGTCTAACAGTTGCAGTTCTTCCACTAGGCGTAAAGCAAAATTGTCCTCCTTGATTTCCACCAGCGTATCTGTGGGGCAATATAGCCCATCAGGAACGATGGTTTGAGCAGCGATCGTTTGGTTGACTTCTTGCAAGGCGATGATGTCATAGTCGCCTGTTGCAATCTCTTGTGCGATCATCTTGCATTTTTCTAGCTGATTTTCTTCTAACCAGCTATGGGTGTTCAATGTTAATACCTTCATGAATAAGGCTCCTTCTCTCGGTTTGCTTGTACGATTCCTTTAAAAAATAAAAGAGAGCGGGTCAACAAAAGAGTCGACCCGCTTGTCATTTTATTATAGTTTTACGATTCCAACAACTGCGGCTGCTTGTTGCTTGCCGATTTGGGTCAATTCAAAGGAATCGATTTGATCGCTGTTGGTCAACACTACAACGATGGTGGTGTCTTTGCCAGCAGCACTTACTGCAGCGAGATCCATCTCCGCTAACTTGTCACCCACCGCCACTTGTTGTCCTTCAGTGACAGCTACCGTAAAGGGGGCACCGTTTAAGTCAACAGTATCTAAGCCCATGTGAACCAATATTTCGATGCCTTCATCAGAAAGCAAGCCAATCGCATGTTTCGTTGGGAAGATGTTGGTGACTTTCCCGCTGATTGGTGCGACAACTGTCGTCTGCTCTGGACGCACGCCATAACCGTCACCCATCATTTTTTCCGCAAATACTTGGTCTTTGACAGAGGTGATCGGCATCACTTCTCCAGTGGCAACGGCAGCTAGTTCAGCTGTCACGCCTTGGCTTTGGTGGGTAGTGGTTTCTACTGGTGCTTGACTAGCCGTCGGTTCGGGAATCGTGACACCAGAATCTAAGATATCTTGAATGTCTGATTTTAAGACATCTGCTTTCGGTCCATAAACTGCTTGCACACCGTTGTCTTTTACGATCAAGCCTAAAGCCCCTGCGGCTTTCCATGCTTTTTCATCGCCGACCGCTTCTCGATTTTTCACAGAGACCCGTAAACGGGTCATACATGCATCAACGTCGGCGATATTTTCACGTCCGCCTAATAAATGAATGATTTTCACGACTTGCGAATCTGGGTTCAAATTGCCATCCGCCGAAGCTGTTGCTGGCGCATCGCTGGCTCCTTCTGTTTCGTAGTTGCCGTTTCTACCTGGTGTTGCAAAGTTGAATTTTTTGATCAAGAAGTTGGCCAAGAAATACATCCCAACACCAAAGACGATGGTCACTAACACAAAGTTGATCAAATCTTGTCCTAAGCCGGCATTGATCGCCATTGGAGTACGGGTCAACAACTCGATATTCCCAAAAGAGTGGACCCGTAAGTTGACGATATCCGCCATCGCAAACGCAGCCCCTTGTACGACTGCATAAACGATGTAAAGCGGTACGGCAGCAAACATAAACATGAACTCCAACGGTTCCGTTACCCCTGTCAAGAAGACAGCGATAGCAGCTGATAAATACATAGAGGTATATTTGTGCCGTTTGTCCGCATCGACATTGCGATACATGGCATAAGACAAGCCCATCAAGATCCCAGATGAACCAATCATTTGTCCAACTTTAAAGCGGGCAGGAACAAAGTTTTCCAATAAAAATTGATATTGTGACGTATCGCCAGCATTGCGCATATTCACTAGATCTGTTGCCCAAGCAAGCCATAGTGGGTCTTGTCCAAAGACTTGGGTGCCGGCTTGTGCGCCAGAAAGAATCGTGTAAGTTCCACCTAATTCGGTGTAATTGATCGGGATCGTCAACATGTGATGCAGCCCGAATGGTAAGAGCAGCCGCTCCAAGGTTCCAAATAAGAACGGTGCTAAAACGGGCGCACTTTCTTGTGATTGTGCGATCCATAAACCGAAGTTGTTGATGCCTGCCTGAATGTAAGGCCAAACGATCGATAACACTAATGCGACGACTACTGAACGGGCGATCACTACGAAAGGTACGAAGCGTTTGCCGTTAAAGAAGGAAAGCGCATCCGGTAATTTGCGGAAATTATAGTATTTGTTGTAAGCTGTTGCTCCCACAAAACCAGCGATGATCCCAACAAAGACACCCATGTTCAAAGCAGGTGCTTCTAATACACTAGTAAAGAAGCCGTCGATCATGATCTTCGTCCCAAACAACGTATGGGTAAAGGCGCCTTCTTCGGTTAACATCGCGCTCGTCACGCCAAAGATCGAACCAGTGATCCGATTGATCAAAATAAAGGCGATCCCAGCAGCAAATGCCCCACCAGCTCGCTCTTTAGCCCAACTACCACCAATAGCTAATGCAAATAATAAATGCAGGTTACCAATAATTGCCCAACCAATGTTTTCAATGACGCCTCCTGTAGTGATCAAAAATGCCCAGTCGGCATTGATCATTGGGATCGTTTTCCCAATACTGATCATCAAACCAGCGGCTGGCATAACAGCGACAACCACCATTAGCGCTTTTCCGAATTTTTGCCAAAATTCGAAGCTCAATAATTTTTTCATCTTCCTTCTTCCTTCCCTGAATCGATTTACGCAATCGGTTTCTTAATGATTTCATTCTAACGGAGAAAAAAGATTTTGTAAACCCAGAAATATCAAAAGGGATTCTATTCGCTTTTCACCTTTATATAACTGAATCTCTCTTTCTCGATGTTTCCTAATAGGAAATTCTTTAAACGCAACAACTTTCACTTGACGATGCAATCGTTTGCGCTTATGATAGAGATATCAAAAAGATTCTGGAGGGACTTTCATGAAAAAAATCCAACGATTGTTCGAGATCGATCCATGGAAAATCGCGACATCTACCTTAGATAAAGAAAATCGTCGACTGCAAGAGTCGCTAACAAGCATCGGTAATGGCTACATGGGAATGCGCGGCAACTTCGAAGAACAATACAGCGGCGACCATCACTTAGGTACTTATATCGCAGGTGTCTGGTACCCAGACAAAACCCGTGTTGGCTGGTGGAAAAACGGCTATCCTGATTATTTTGGCAAAGTGATCAATGCGGTCAACTTTATTGCAATGGACCTATTTGTCAATGACCAATTAGTCGACTTAGCAAAAATCAGCCCAAGTGATTTCCGTTTAGAACTAGACATGGAAACCGGGATTTTACGCCGCAACTTTACTGTCACTTTGGCAGGTGCAACGGTTAAATTCTCTTTTGAACGCTTCTTGAGCATCGTAAAACGTGAACTTGCCCTCATTAAGATGGATGCTGAGATCATTGAAGGCGACGCTGAGATCAAAATCGTTTCTAAACTAGATAACAACGTCCATAACGAAGACAGCAACTACGACGAACGTTTCTGGGAAGAATTGGCTCATGGCCAAACCGAAACCTTCCATTACTTGACGACTCGGACCGTAGAAAATAATTTTGACATTGAACGCTTTACTGTCACTTCTGCTATGCGTCATAGCCAAACACCGATTGATTCCGTGAAAAGCGAACTTTGCGTCGCTGATACCTTTGCCTTTTCTGGGGCAGCCGGTGACACCTTCTCATTGATCAAAGAAGTCTTGATCGTTACGAGTCGTGATGTTCCCGCTCATGATCATCCAGCAAAAGTCACCGAATTAGGCACTTTATACAAAGCAGATTATGATGCGTTACGTGCAGAACAAGTCGCTGCTTGGAAAGCCCGCTGGGATTTAGCCGATGTGATCATTGAAGGCGATGCTGCGGCGCAACAAGGGATTCGTTTCAACCTGTTCCAATTGTTTTCAACCTATTATGGCGAAGACGAGCGCTTGAACATTGGACCGAAAGGCTTTACTGGTGAAAAATATGGCGGTGCGACTTATTGGGATACCGAAGCCTATGCAGTTCCATTGTATTTGGCATTAGCAAAACCAGAAGTGACCCGTAACTTGTTGAAATACCGTCACAACCAATTGCCGCAAGCCCATATCAATGCGCAAAAACAAGGCTTAGCAGGTGCCCTTTACCCAATGGTGACCTTCACTGGGATCGAATGCCACAATGAGTGGGAGATCACTTTCGAGGAAATCCACCGAAATGGTGCCATCGCTTATGCCATCTACAACTATACGAATTATACTGGCGATACAAGTTACCTGAAAAAAGAAGGATTAGAAGTGTTAAGCGCGATCTCACGTTTCTGGGCAGATCGTGTCCACTATTCAAAACGCCAGCAAAAATACATGATCCATGGCGTTACAGGACCAAACGAATACGAAAACAATATCAATAACAACTGGTACACCAATAAAATGGCTACTTGGGTCTTAGCTTATACCTTAGCCAGCTATGAAGCCTTCAAAGACGAAGCGACGGTCACGATCTCTGACGAAGAACAAGCCAAATGGCAAGACATCATCGACAATATGTACTTCCCAGAAGACCAAGATCTTGGTGTGTTCGTCCAGCATGATACCTTCTTAGACAAAGACTTGATGCCCGTTTCCGATCTTGATTCAAAACATTTGCCGTTAAACCAAAATTGGTCGTGGGATCATATCTTGCGCTCTTGCTTTATCAAGCAAGCCGATGTTTTGCAAGGTATCTACTTCTTCGGCGATCAATTCAGCAAAGAAGAAAAACAACGGAACTTTGATTTCTATGAGCCGATGACAGTGCATGAATCTTCCCTTTCTCCAAGTATCCATGCGATTTTGGCAGCGGAATTAGGCATGGAAGAAAAAGCGTTGGAAATGTATGAGCGGACTGCTCGTCTTGATTTGGACAATTACAACAATGATACCGATGATGGCTTGCACATCACTTCTATGACCGGCAGCTGGTTAGCGATCGTTCAAGGTTTTGCTCAAATGAAAACTGATCACGATCACTTAGGGTTTGCGCCATTCTTACCTAAAACGTGGAGCCGCTACGCCTTCCACATCAACTATCGTGGACGTCTGCTCTTTGTTTCCGTCAATGAGTCAACGGTGACTTTGAAGAAAATCAGCGGTGAGGCATTGCCAATCAAGTTGTATGGCAAAGACTATGTTTTAGAAGACGAAATCAGTACAGCGATCAACTAAACAAGCCTTCTGAAAGAAGAAATGTCTGCATTTCTTCTTTCTTTTGATTGGCTCTACCCTTGTGCCGACACTTTGTGATACTATAAGCTAAAAAAGGAGGGAAATCAGTGAGCATTACGGTCAAAGATGTCGCCAAAAAGGCTGGCGTCGCTACATCCACGGTTTCTCGTGTCGTAAACGATCATCCCAGCATTTCTGAAGATACCAAGAAGAAAGTGCGCAAAGTAATGGCAGAAATGGGCTATGTCCCCAATCTTGCGGCTCGAAATCTCGGCAAACAGATATCTAGTGCCATCGGCGTGATCTTGCCGCCCCTTGATTCGAAAGAACGACTAGGAAACCCCTTTTATTTAGAAACGATCGAGGCCATCAACGAAGAGGCCCGTCATCATCAAATGACAGTTGCCGTCGCCTCCGCCCGTGATTTTACTACGTTGCTAAAAAACGTGGAACGGATGCACCTGCAAAAACAAGTAGATGGCTTTATCTTGGTCTATTCCGATGAAAAAGACCCAATCATCGACTATCTGGTCGAAAAAGAAGTTCCTTTTACCTTGATTGGTCAACCATACAGCAATGAAGACAAAATCGTTTTTGTCGATAATGACAACCAGTTGTTAGGCAAGCAAGCAACCGAGCATCTGATCGCCCAAGGGCATACGAAGATATTATTTGCTACCAATACGACCCATGAAAACCTGTATTTCGAGCGTTTCTTCGGCTACCAAAAAGCCATGATGCTGGCAAATCTCCCCTTTTATCCAGCATTGACCTTTGAAAAAGCGGAAGATTACGTCACGTTCGAAGAGACGATCAAAGAATCCCAAGCAACGGCCATCGTCGTGATCGATGATCTGTTTGCTGTACGGATCATTCAATTAGCGACGATGTATGGCTACAAAGTCCCCGACGATTTATCCATCATCAGTTTCAACAATTCGATCTTTGCTACTTTGACCCATCCGTATTTGACTAGTATCGATATCAACGTGTTGTCCTTAGGAAAAATCGCTACCGAACGGCTGATGGCGCAATTGAATCATGAAGATTCAAACGGCGTACAGCTGGTTGTACCACATAAGCTGATCAAACGAGAAACGGTCTTAAACCGCAACCAGTTGAACTGATCCGCTGGGTCTTGTCCACTTCCCCTTACATGCAAAAGCACCCGCTGTCCCTAAGGATAGCGGGTGCTTTTCATATTTTTATTTATACTCTTTGCTTTCCAGGCGGAACAATGGACTCATTGGTGTATTTTCGTGAATGCGGAGAACGGCTTCCCCCATCAATTCGGCACAAGAAATGTAGTGCAGTTTTTCTGGATGGCGTTCTTCGCTGGTCCAGCAAGAATCGGTGACACAAATACTTTCAATCGCTGATTGATCCAAAATTTCTTTAGCAGGCGGTGAAAGCAAGGCGTGAGAGACACAAGCATACACTTCGCTGGCACCAGCTTCCTTCAACAAGTCTGCCGCTTTTGCCAATGTATGGCCGGTATTTAAAATGTCATCAACCAAAATACATTTTTTCCCAACGACATCACCAATCACATAGCCGCCATCGGCTTCATCTTGATCGACGATCGCGATCGCTGTATCTAAGTATTCTGCCAAACTACGGGTCCGTTGGACACCGCTGTTTTTTGGTGAAACCACGACATAGTCGTCACCCGTCATTTTTTGTTCGCGATAGTAATGGGCAAACAATGGGATCGTAAAGAGATTATCTACTGGGATGTCGAAAAATCCTTGAACTTGGACGGCATGCAAATCAAGCGTCAAGATTCGAGAAGCCCCTGCTTCCACCAGCATATTGGCAATCAATTTTGCAGTGATCGGCTCATGCGGATTGGCCGTTCGGTCTTGCCGTGCATATGCGTAATAAGGCAAAACGACATTGATGGTCTTCGCACTAGCCCGTTTCATGGCATCGATCATGATCAGCAGCTCTAAATAGTGATCATTGACGGGTTCATTCGTTGATTGAATGATATAAATATGGTCGCCCCGCACACTTTCTTCAATATTGATGGCAATCTCTCCATCACTAAACTGTGTCACTTTTGACTTCCCTAGTTCTGTACCGAAAACTTTCGCAATGTTTTCTGCTAATGGTAAATTTCCATTTAAACTAAAAATTTTCAACGAACTATCTTTATAACTTTCGCCCATGATTGCCTCCAATGAATGTGGTTGTTTTCTTCTATTCTAGCACAAAGTGACTGTTTTTTTAACCGTCTCGTTCAAGGAAGTGTGACGGTACCGTTTACCCAACTGGCGGGAATCACTTTTTTGTAGTTGCCCCAGTTGTCATGAACTTTAAAATAGCGTTCTCCGCTGGCGGTTTCAGCGTAGGCGTAAGCCACGACCCAATGATTGCCATACGTGCTGCCTAAAGGCTTCAAAATACCGATGATCACCGGTTTGCCTTCATCGATTCGTTTGCACGCTCGATGCCAGCCGCCAACAACAGTCGCACGTCCGCGGTAAGGCAATTGGAATTGATCGAAAAACCGAGTCAATCCATGACTGACTTGCCAAGCGATCGTCGGCAACCCATGAGGCTGAATCAGCACCCGCAGCATTTCCGTCACTACTGTCAGATCTCGCTGTTTTTTTCTACGAAACGCTTTCGGGATGATCGTTTCATCGATGTAATCTTGATAGTAGGCCAAAAAGACGGCTGCCGCATAGGTGCCGCATAAATACCCTGAAGGAGTGACCCACTGCTTATACGGACGAAACCGCTCTTCGGCGATCCCTTTCCACTCTACTTGTTCCATCTCGTTCACCTGCCTTTTTTCTTATTATACCTTAGATTCTCCTCCTACTTGGATCAAAACCCTTTTTCGTCTAGAAAACTTTTCTTTGCGTCCTTACAGATTTTGTTTCATAATAGTAGAAAGCGAGAGGAGCGAAAGACATGACAACCTTGTTAAAAGATGATTTTTATGACTATGTAAATGGCGAGTGGCTGGAGACCGCTGTTATTCCAGCTGATAAACCCGCTACGGGTGGATTCCAAGATCTCGTTGACGGAATCGATTCCTTAATGATCGCAGAATTTGAAAATATGGCACACGATCCCCATGCTACGCCAAAAGGCCGCATGAAGGATGCTGTGGCTTTTTACCGCTTAGCCAGCGATTTTGCCCAACGAGAGGCAGCTGGCGCTACTGAAGCAAATGCACTATTAGCAAAAATCGAAGCGTTGCGTTCTTATGAGGAATTGAATCAGCAACTGGCAAGTTTCGTTTTAGATGGCATTGCCTTGCCTTTCCAACTAGATGTCGATGCAGACATGAAAAATGCGCAAATGAATACTTTGTCTGTCTATCCGCCTGCTACTATTTTGCCGGATAAAACCTATTACACAGAAAATCCCCAAGCAAGCGAAATGCTGCAAGTCTACTTTGAGATGGCCGTCAACGTTTTAGTTGCTTATGGAAAAGACCAAGCAGAAGCGGAATCGTTGGTAGAGCAAGCGATCGCTTTTGATAAATTGATCGCCCCTCATGTGCGCAGTGCGGAAGAAAGTGCGGATTATAGCAAAAATTACAATCCTCGCTCCTTGGAAGAATTTGCAAAGCAAGCCAGCAAGATCGATTTTAGACAACTCTTGACAGCCCTTTTACCAGGTACACCAGAAGAGCTGATCGTAACGGAACCCGCTTACTTTGAAGCCTTTGACATTATTGTTTCTGATAGCCATTTTGAACTCTTGAAAGGCTGGATGATCGTCAACCAAAGCTTGCGCTATACTAGCTATCTGAGTGAAGAATTGCGTCAGTTAGGCGGAACCTACAGTCGCTACTTATCAGGGATCGATGAAGCGGCTCCCCAACAAAAAGCGGCTTATTACTTAACGATGGGTCATTTTAGTCAAGTGATCGGTGATTATTATGGACGCAAGTACTTTGGGGAAACGGCGAAAAAAGACGTCAAACACATGGTGGAAACAATGATTGCTGTCTACCAAGATCGTTTGCGCAACAACACGTGGTTAAGTGAAGAAACTCGCCAAAAAGCGATCATCAAATTGAATCGTTTAGGCATCCATGTCGGGTACCCTGATCAAGTTCCTGCCATTTATGACCAATTGCATACCGATGAAGAGAAAAGTCTGCTGGCAAATGCCCTGCATTTCAATCGTTTGTTCCGAGAAGATGCCTTCAAAAAATGGCAGCAGCCCGTGGATCGCGAGGAATGGGAAATGTCCGCCGCTACCGTGAATGCCTACTATCACCCATTTAAAAACGTGATCGTTTTCCCAGCGGCAATCTTACAAGCGCCCTTTTATAGTTTGGAGCAATCCACCAGCGCAAATTATGGGGGGATCGGCGCGGTCATTGCTCATGAGATCTCCCACGCCTTTGACAACAACGGGGCAAAATTTGATGAATATGGTAATTTAAACAATTGGTGGACAGAAGAAGATTTGGCCCACTTTGAACGCTTAGCTCAAGCGATGATCGACGAGTTTGATGGCCTGCCCTTTGCCGGCGGTACCGTAAATGGAACGTTGACTGTTTCTGAAAACATCGCCGATGCAGGCGGACTAAGCTGTGCGCTAGAAGCAGCGCAAAAAGAAAGCGATGTTTCTTTAGCAGACTTCTTCACCAATTGGGCAAAGATCTGGCGTACAAAAGCCAAAGAACAATACCAACAGCTCTTACTGTCGATCGATGTCCACGGACCAGCGAAACTACGTGCCAATATCCAAGTCCAAAATATCGATGAATTCTATACAACCTTTGATATCAAACCTGGTGACCCTATGTATCGTGCACCAGAAGATCGTGTGCAGATCTGGTAAACAATAGCGTAAGAAAAAGACAAACCATATCAAGCTAGGGTTTGTCTTTTTGCTATGGATTTTTTAGAAGTGATAGATGAACGAGACAACTAACGAAAGAACCCCCAGAAGAACACGAATGATACCTATGCCTACAAAAAAACAAACCAAGACATAGAACATCTTGCATTTTTTATCTTCGTAATAAAAGGCTTGATAATAGTTGAAAGCCAATACACACCGCAACAAAACATAGAACATCATAAAAAAATGAAGAAAGTAGAGTCGCTCCAAATGATACGCAATTTGCTCCAATGGTAATTTTCGAGAGATGCTCCTAGTCAAAGAATCAGCAGTGAAAATTAAGATTAAAAAACCAGGCAAGAAGAAAAAAAAGAATTCAATGCCGGCGATATGTTTTTTGTGTTTCGGAACCAATTTATGACAATTTGAACTGGAGGTTCTCTCAAAAGCTAGAAGAAGCACACAAAAGCTCACCGTCGATAAACCGACAGCAACGAATTCCGTTTTTCCATGAATTGTCAAAGGCCATATTGGGGAGCTATGATATTTTTCAAAAATCATTGCGGCACCCAGAATAACATAATCAATAAGGGAATAGATCTTCCCTTTTCGCTGATAACTATCAAGGGGTTGATATCTTTTTTTCAAAACATTAAAAACCTCCTCACAATTTAAATGAAGCAATCCAGTAACAAACTTATTCGATTGAAAGACAATCTTTTAATCACCTAAAGCTTGTCTTTTGCTAATGGATTTTTTAGAAGTGATAGATGAACGAGACAACTAACGAAAGAACCCCTAGAAGAACACGAGTGATAACTATGCCCACGAAAAAACAAAGCAAGACATAATACATCCTGCATTTTCTATCTTCATAATATAAGGCTTGATAATAATCGAATGCCAATACACACCGTAACAAAATATAGAACATCATAAAAAAATGAAGAAAGTAGAGCCGTTCCAGATGATAGGTGATTTTCTCTACCGGTATCGTTCGCGATAGTAAACCAATCAAGGGATCGGCAGTGAAAATCAAGATAAAAAAACCAACCAAGAAGAAGAAAACGTGCTCAATTCCAGCGATATGCTTTTTGTATTCAGGAACAAGCTCATGACGGTTTAAACTTGAAGTTGTATTCCAGGCTAGCAAAAGTATCATTGCGGTTACAGCTGTCAACCCAATTGCGCGAATATCTGAATTTCCAAGAGTTCTTATAGGTCTAATCGATAATCTACGAGGCCAAATTTGGGAGCTATGATATGCTTCAAGTAATATTGCAGTCCCCATAATTGTATGATCAATGATGGAATAGATTTTTCCTTTTCGCTGATCACTATCAAGGGGTTGATATCTTTTTTTCAACACATTAAAAACCTCCTCACAATTTAAATAAAGCAATCCTGTAACAAACTTATTCGATTGAAAGACAATCTTTTAATCAGCTGAGTCTTGTCTTTTGCTAATGGATTCTTTTAGAAGGGGTGAATAAATGAGACAAATTAAGTAAGAGCTGCACGAAGAATACGAATGACACCTACGCCCACGAAAAAACAAAGCAAGACATAATACATCCTGCATTTTTTATCTTCATAATAAAAGGCTTGATAATAATCGAATGCCAATACACACCGCAACAAAACATAGAACATCATAAAAAAATGAAGAAAGTAGAGCCGTTCCAGATGGTAGGTGATTTTCTCTACCGGTATCGTTCGCGATAGTAAACCAATCAAGGGATCGGCAGTGAAAATCAAGATAAAAAAACCAACCAAGAAGAAGAAAAAGTGCTCAATTCCAGCGATATGCTTTTTGTATTCAGGAACAAGCTCATGACGGTTCAAACTTAAAGTTGTCTCCCAAGCTAGCAAAAACACCATTGCGCTCACAGCCGACAACCCAATCCCACGAATATCTGATCTCCCACGAATTATAGGTCTAATTGGGGAGCTATGATATGTTTCAAATAATATTGCAGCCCCCATAATTATATGATCAATGATGGAATAGATTTTTCCTTTTCGCTTGTATAACGTCACTTGATCCGTTTTCCCCAATACAAAGCCCCCTATTCTATTCATAACTGAGTATATTTTTGAAAAAACTTTTCCTATGGCACTGAGGTATGGACGTAAACTCCGAAGACACTATTTGCGAAATAAAAAGTTTATGGACATGATCCACATATAGAAGAGTGCACCTCCTACTAGAAATAAAAAGCTGTATACATAAATATAGCCCATGTAGCATTTTCTTTTTTTGTAATAAAAGGCTTGATAGTAGTCAAAAGCGAATAAACACCGTATCAAAGCGAACAGTAACATACGTAGATTGAGAAAATACAATCGATCGAAGTGATACATAATCTGTTCCAAAGGTAATTGGTTTCGAAAAAGCAAATGATTAATTAAGCTTTCTGATCTGAATAAAAGCAAAATAAAAGAGACGAGTAAACCGAGAAAAAAGCTGATTTCTATACTATGTTTTTTTTCTTTAGGAATGTTTTTATGCGCATTCAACAAATAGGTCTTATAAAGAGAGTAGGACATTAATACGCTAAATAAGCCACCTACCATATACTCGTTCGTCCCCGGAATATGTAAATACTTAGGAATCGTAAGCGGAAAAGAATGATATGCACTAAAACAAAGGGCTGAGGTGATCACTAGATAATCAATCAAAGCATACAATTTTCCTTTAGTTGTATCATCGTCGAATATCTTGAATTTTTTCACTTCCCTCCCTCCTCTTTTAGCAAGCAAGGTTATCTGCTTAGGGATACCTCCAAAAATTAAGACGAAATAACTAATCCTACATTTTTTAAACAAATTAATCAAATTTAAATAAAATAATTCATTTTTGTATTTTTATATGATAAATTTAACTTGTATAACACGTGTTGTCAAACTTTAATTATGAGGAGGAATTGAAATGAAGCAAAAATATTCAGTTATATTGTTACTTGTCGTTTTACTGAGTGGTTTTTTCTCACCAATCACGGCATATGCTGTCAGTGAGAGTGGCAATTTTGCAGATGTTCCTGATGACCATTACGAAAAAGCGAATCTATTGGTCGCCCTTGAAGAAGAGCTAGTAGAAATCGGTTTATCTTTGGAAATCATTGCTAATACGAGTATCGATTTTGAAAATTTACAGTACCAGTCACTATTGCCAGCAGAGGAGCGTTCAGAAAGAAATTTACCAGCTGTTACGCCGGTCGTTCCTTTTGAGTTTCCTAAAGTCAAACAATTTGCCACTAGAATTTACGGGAACAATCCCACCAATGATCAACTTATGCACACATTTATGCTTTATTATTTTGATGTGCATGATTATGAGCGCAATGCTGGGCTGGTGGGTGACAGACTTCCCCTTCGTTACTACCCTGAATATTACACCTTCAATGACACCAACGCTTACAATGCCTTTCTTAGAACCACTACGGGAACCAAGTACTTGAATTTTGCGTTATCATCTTATGATACGGTAACTAGTCTCAAAGATTATTTTTCAAATCTAGATATCTATAACCTTAAAAATCATGTCTCTAACGTAAAAAAATCCATTGCGGGATATAAGACCTTAGAACATGGAGCCTCTTTTATTGATGCTATTCATAAATATTTCACTGAAGAAAAATCTTCATTAGAATCCATAAACTCCCCAGAAAAATTCATGGAAGAAATTTCCAAGATGATCGATACACAAGAAACCATTGATCAAGCTTCGAAAAAGGCTTTAAAAGGGATGTATGACACCGTTTTAGACTCTGTCTTTCTTTTACTCCTGGGTGCAAATCCAATTGGGATAGCGGGAATTGCTACCATGTATGTTACCGCTATGGCGACAATGTACGTATCTATTATTGATCTTGCTGCCATCAATACTTTAGCGGGTACACGAAACAGCCGGCTAAACTTTAGACAGCTTAATAATTGGGGTATGTGGTAGCAAATAAAAATCAATTTGTTACATAACCCACCAATTAATATATAAAGAAGGAGCCTTCGGAAATCAATTGATTTCCGAAGGCTCCTTCTTCTATCGTTGTTTATTTCTGTAAAGCTTTTTTCATCATACTGATCACAGAATCAAACTGGGAATGCTCATTGACGACTTGATCGGCTTTTTGCCGATTGGGGCGGTCTTTTAGAAAGTCGAAGATTTGGTTTTCATTCTGGATGCCTAATTTAGCCATAAACTCATCCAAGTTCTGAAAATCCGTATACTTTTGTAAGAAGTCATTGTTCAACAACGCCTTTACATCAAGATCCCCTTTTTGATACGCTTGATAAAGGCTAGTCAGTTCACTGAAACTGAAATTTGCTTTTAATTGATCCATCCATCCCATTTATGCTTCCTCCTTCGCAGAAATGATTTTCGCGCCTAGGGTATTTTCAAAATGGCGTAGTGCCCATTCATGTCCGACCGCGTCAAAGCTGGTAACGGTATCTGCATCGATCACCAGTTGGTAGCCTAAATTATAGGCATCCACTGCTGTATGCAAGACACAGATGTCGGTACAAACGCCGGTCAGGTACAATTCCGTAATCCCTCTTTCCCGCAGACGGATGTCTAAGTCGGTACCGCTAAAGGCGGAGTAATGACGCTTGTCGATCCAATAGACATTTGGCGCTTCCTGATAGTTTTCATAAAGCGGTGCTAGACGGCCGTAAAGATGTCGCCCCGTACTGCCCGCAAGATTGTGGGGTGGGAACAAGCGGTTTTCAGGATGATAGTTGTCTGTTTCCTCATGACGATCAATGGCAAAAACGACATACTCACCGGCTTCGATAAAGGCTTGCGTCCGAGCCACTAAGGCAGCTTCAATCGCTTGCCCAGCAGCACCCGTGGTCAATCGTCCCTCATCTGCAACAAAATCAAACGTATAATCAATGGATAGTAATGCTCTCATGCTTCCTTCCTCCTCGTACGGATCGGCTCTCCTGTTTTTTAAGTTACTTTAATGTTTCAACGAATGCCAAGACCATTTCAGCGGAACGCTTGCCAGCTTCTAAGATAAACTCATCAAAAGAGACGGTTGCTGCGTGGTCGGCGGTGTCGCTGATCGCGCGCACGATCAAGAAAGGAATATTGAATTGCTGCGCGGTCTGTGCGATCGCGGCGCCTTCCATCTCACAAGCCAAGGCATCTGGAAAATGTCCTAAAATCTCCTGTACTTTTTGCGGGTCATGAATGAAGCTGTCACCGGTAACGATCAGTCCCTTTTTCACGGTATGATGGGTCGCTTCTGCGGCTTTCGTCATCTCACTGATCAAATAGCGGCTGGCTTCATAATACAAAGGCATCCCGCCAGGCAGCTGGCCATATTCATAACCAAAGCCCGTCACATCGACATCAAAATAGGCCACTTTATCTGAAATCACTAAATCCCCTACTTGTAAGCCGTCACCGATCCCACCAGCTGATCCAGTATTGATCACCATATTGACCCCGTATTGTTGGATCAATAAACTAGTGGTGATCGATGCCAGAACTTTGCCGATACCTGAACGAACGACGATCACTTCATGATTGCCGATACTTCCTGAAATAAATAGTGCGCCGCCGCGTTCCCAAGAAAGCGGTGAAATCAACTGTTCCCGCAACGCCTTGATTTCTTCCTCCATTGCACCAATAATACCAATTTTCATGTGTTTGCCTCCTACTTCTCGTTTATTTTTCATCCTTTAAAATGAAAAATAACAGAAATTCCCACGTATCTACTGACGTGTTTTTCTCCTTTCATGATAAACTAGTTTTGACGAAACGAACAGTTTTTTGTCATTATAAAAGGAGGCACTTATGTCTGAAATTTTCAAAGCCATGGCAGCAAAATACGATACCCCTGAACGGATCGCGTTAGCACAATTAGTCACCCAAACCCTTGAACCTTATTTTAAAGACAACCAGCACCACACTCTGATCGATATCGGCGGCGGTACCGGCCTGGTAAGTCTGCCCTTAGCAGCTTATGTCCAGCACTTAGCCATCTGGGATACTGCCCCTAACATGATCGAGGTTTCTGAAAAAAAAATCAACCAACTGCAGCTGGCCAATGCTTCTGCAACTGTCCACGATCTGCTGCAAGAATCCTTACAAGCAAAAGCAGACGCTGTGCTGCTATCCCTCGTCTTGCTGCATATTCCTGACACAGCCGCTATGATGGAAAAACTATACGCCTTGCTACAGCCAGGAGGAACCCTTTATCTAGTGGATTTTCTCAAAAATCCCGCCGTGTCTCACCCGCTCGTTCATAATGGGTTCGATCCTTCCGCATTGAATCAACTGGCAGAGACGACTGGGTTTACTGCCACTTCCTTTACCGTTTTTCATGAAGCGGATCATTTGTTCATGAATCAGCCAGCTGCCATGTTTTTAGCTATTTTGAAAAAGCCGACCGAATAACAAAAAAGCCGCACTTGCAGAAGATGCAGGGGCGGCTTTTTCTTAGTACTAGAAGAATCACAACAAAAAGATCGCTAAACCAACGACGACTAACAATAAAGTGACGATCACAATGGCTTTCATTAAAAAACGGTTCAGATCCCGAGATTTCTGGTTCTCACCGGCACGGGTCTTCGTGATTTCTTTGTTTTTCTTGCGCACTTTTCGGTAGTGGTTATCAATTTGTTTTTCTTTTTGTTTCCATTCCTTCTTGCTTTGCTTTTCTACGATTTGCTGATTGCGTTCAGCTGCTGCTTGTTCTTCTTCGCGTCTGCGTCGAAGCTCACTGCGGGTGATCAATGGTTCTTTAGGCAAGTCCGTTCCTCCGTTTCAAGTCCAGCAACTCCCAAAATTGGATCGCAAACACGGTCTTCGCATCACAGATCGTTCCATCAGCGATAGCGGCTTGTGCTTGCTCTAAGGTCAATTCATAGACTTCCAGCACTTCATCTTCGTCTTGCGGTAAGGGATTTGTCACTTTTTCCAGTTCTTTGGCATAATAGACGTGCAAGAGCTCATTAGCAAAGCCTGGTGAAAGGTACATCGAAGAAACGTGCTCCAGCGTTTTTGCACGATAGCCGGTCTCTTCTTCTAATTCCCGGGCGCCAGTCAAATCTGGACGAGCGCCTTCTCCTGGATCGATTTTTCCTGCTGGTATCTCTAAAATCACTCGCTCTAACGGTTTTCTGAATTGGCGAACAAACAGCATTTTGTTCTCACTTGTCAAGGCGATCACGGCAACACCACCAGGGTGAAAGACTAGTTCGCGTTTACTGGTCCCGCCATTTGGCAAGGAGACATCATCAACGACCACATCAATGATCTTGCCATGGAAAATTTCATTCCGTTGGATCGTTTTTTCTTCAAAATCTTTAAATTCTAACATCTATCGACACCTAACTTTCCTCATACGTCTTATCTATCAAACACTTTAGCATAATTTAGAAAAAATATCTTCTTAAGAAATAGCAAGAAAGCTTATGAATTTACTAAAAATCGGAAAATCCACCCCAAGTCTGATATTTTTCTTTTAGTGAACATGCTAAAATAAAGATGTCGAATAACCCAATCTACTTGTCCAAGAGATTTTTAGGAGGAGGAAAAATGAAAAAAAACATCTGGCTGATCGTTGGTGCGATCGTCCTCATCAGTATTATTTTTAACGTAGTAGGCGATTCATTTGCGAGCCTATTATTAATCGTCGGTGCGATTTTAGTCTACGTCGGTATTAGAGGGCGTAAAGTTCCAGCAGCCGATCCACAAGTTTTGCCTTCTTTAACGAGAGAACGAGAAGCCCATTACTTGAAAAGCGGAATGACTGCTCGTGAGATCGAATTGTTCCGTGAAACGATGAATCAGACGAAACACCAAATCGATAAATACCAAAAAAATATCACTAGCAATAACAAGTTAAAAGCCATTGACTTGCGTCACGATGCCTTGCGTGCCTCAAAAGCTCTTTTCAAAGAACTCGTGAAAGAACCGACCAAACTGCCTTTGGCAAGTCATTTCCTTTATACACACTTGCCCAACATGGTCGATTTGACCGATAAGTTCATTGAAATCAATAGCCATGAGATCAAAAGTCGTGAGACCTATGATAAAATCGAGGAAAGCACCCAAATCATCGAGCAAATGGCTTCCTTGATCGCCAAAGACTACTCCCAATTTGTAGCAGACGATCTTGATGACATGGATGTTGAGTTATCCATTGCCAAACAAAGCATAAAACGAGATAATGAATAGGGATAGATTCTGATTGGCAACAAGAAAAGAATCTAAAAAAAAATCTAGCCCAGGCTAGATTTTTTTCGAAAGCAGACAATTATTAGGAGGAGTTATTATGAGTGAAACACCAAATCAAGCAAAACCCGTAACGGATACGCTTGACGATTTATTGAACAACCCATTTTCAACCCCTGTCGACACTTTGACCACCACTCAACAAGCGGAAATCAGTCAGCTGAAAGAACAACAAACGGCACCGCGTTTGATTGATAAATTACCGCCAGAGCGTCAAGCACAGGCCCAAGAATTAGCCAGCAAAATCGATGCGACCGACCAGCAAGCGGTCATCACCTATGGTGCAGCTGCCCAAACCAAACTTGGAGAGTTTTCCCAATCCATGTTGAACCATGTCCAAGCAGCTGATATCGGCCCTGTGGGCGACTCATTGACGGAGTTGATGTATCGCTTGCAAGAAGCCAATCCAGACGAACTGCGTGCAGGGGAAGGCAACTTATTCAAGCGGATGTTTGGTAAAGTAAAACAATCCATTTTTGAAATCACCGCTAAATACCAAAAAATCGGTGCCCAAATCGACAAGATCGCCGTCAAATTGGATAAAGAAAAAGACGGTTTGCTAAAAGACAACATGATGTTGGAACAGTTGTATCAAAAGAACAAAGATTACTTTGATGCATTGAACATCTACATTGCCGCTGGCGAGTTGAAGATGCAAGAATTGCAAACCAAAATCATTCCTGAAGCCATGAAAAAAGCAGAAGAAACGAATGATCAAATGGACGTACAGATCGCCAACGATTACACGCAATTTCTTGATCGTTTAGACAAGCGAACTCATGACTTGCGCTTGGCACGTCAAATCACGATCCAACAGGCACCGCAAATTCGCCTAATCCAAAACACGAACCAAGCGTTAGCAGAAAAAATCCAAGCTTCTGTCAATACAGCGATCCCACTATGGAAAAACCAAGTGGTCATTGCCTTGACTTTATTGCGTCAAAAAGATGCAGTTACGGCACAACGCCAAGTTTCTGAGACCACCAATGATCTATTGAAGAAAAACTCAGAAATGTTGAAAGTTTCTGCTATTGAAACAGCGAAAGAAAACGAGCGCGGCATCGTCGATATCGAAACCTTGCAAAAAACACAAAACGACCTTGTGGAAACGATCCAAGAAACATTACGGATCCAAAAAGAAGGAAAAGAAAAACGTCGTGCTGCCGAAGTGGAATTGGGTCATCTAGAAGAAGACTTGAAAGACCGCTTATTGGATTTAACCAGCAACAAGTAAACGAAATGCCACACATTAAAGAAAGCCCCTCTTTGGTGACCTAGATGGTCAGCCAAAGAGGGGCTTTCGATGTTGAAAGTAGGAACTGCATTGAGCGTTTACCTATTTTTTCACCAACTCTAATGGTGAATCGATTTGTTCAGCGACTGTTTTTCCTTGGAAATGGTCAAACGCTGCCTGCAATGCAAGGCGGCCCATTTCTTCTGGTTTTTGAGCGATCGTTGCCGTCATTCTACCTTCTTCGATGGCTTTGAGGCCGTCTTCAGTACCGTCAAACCCGACAATCACCACGCCTTCTCGGTTTCCCATCGCTTCGGCTGCCCCTAAAGCCATTTCATCGTTTTGAGCAAAGACGCCTTGAATGTCATTGTTGGCTTGGAGGATATTTTCCATAACCGTTAATCCTTCTGCTCGATTGAAGTTTGCGGATTGCTTTTCAACAACATCCAGTTTGTCTTTAGCATAATCATCAAAGCCTTTTCCTCGCTCTCTGGTTGCAGAAGCACCAGGGACACCTTCAAGTTCTACCACTTTTGCATTTTCCCCTAATTGTTCGAGAATAAATTCTGCTGCCATTTTTCCACCTTCTTCGTTATTGGAGGCAACCGTCGTCAAAAGCGTTCCTCCATCGCTACTACGGTCGATGGCAATAACTGGGATGTTGGCATTATTAGCGGCTTCAACAGCTGGGACGATAGCAGCAGAATCAACGGGATTGATCAGAAGCACATCCACGCCTTGTTGGATCAAATCATCAATATCATTGCTTTGCTTGGCAGTATCATCTTGGGCATCAACAAAGCGTACATCGGTGTCATTTTCCTCAGCCAATTGATTGATCCCCTCTTGCATGGAAACAAAAAACGGGTTATTGAGGGTGGAGATCGATACACCAACTGTCAATTCTGAAGCTGCTTTTTCCTCACTTTGTGTCTCACTACTGCCACCGTTGTCCAATGTTGCCGCTCCACATCCAGAAAGTACCAATAAGCCTGCTGCCAATAAAAACATTTTTTTCATAATAGATCCTCCTATTTTTTATTTCCTTTTCCGATCCAGTAACACTGCAATTACGATCACGATCCCTTTAACGATTTGTTGATAAAAACTTGAGACACCCAATAGATTTAGACCATTGTTCAACGTACCAATGATCAATGCCCCGATCAACGTGCCAAAAATTCTGCCTCTTCCACCAGATAAGCTCGTACCACCTAAAACGACTGCTGCAATCGCATCCATCTCATAGGCTTGCCCTGCTGTTGGTTGCGCAGAATTCAGCCTAGAAGTGATGATCATGCCACTGATTGAAGCCATCAATCCAGAGATCGAATAAATGATCAGTTTTATCTTATCGATTTTCACCCCAGCAATAAAAGCGGCCTTTTCATTGCCACCGATGGCATAGGTTTTTCGTCCGAAGGCGGTGCGATGAAGCAACAAGAACAAAAGAAAGAACACGAGAAACATCAATACGACTGGAAAAGGAATCCCGAAAAGATACCCACGACCAATAAAGCTGAATAGAAAGCTGTCACCTAGTCCAGTGATTGGATTTCCATTGGTGTACACTAAGGTAGCGCCCCGATAGATCGTCATCGTTGCTAAGGTTGCGATAAACGGTGCCATTTTTCCTTTTGAAATCAGTAGTCCATTCAACGCACCAAGGATCGCTCCACTTAGTAACCCAATCAAAATAGCGACTAAAGGTGACACCCCGTTGGCCATCATTCCTGCTGTCAAGGCACTGGAAAGTGCCAAGGTGGACCCTACAGACAAATCAATGCCCCCAGTCAAAATGACAAAGGTCATTCCGAATGCAATAAAGCCATTCGCTGCGACTTGCCGCAAAAGATTCAACAAATTACTGGGTGATAAAAAGCTTGGATTTAAGGCAGTGACAGCAGCCACTAGAGCAATCAAAGCGAGTAAAGGTCCCAATTTACTAATTGATTCCGAGAGTTGTTTTGTTTTCATACCACTTTTTTCCATATTAGTTTCCTCCTGTCGCATACGTCATGATCTTCTCTTGTGTGGCTTCTTGCCGAGAGAGTTCCCCTGATATTTTTCCTTCGTGTAAAACAATGATGCGATCGCTGACACCTAGCACTTCTGGTAGATCACTAGAAACCATCAAAATCGCAATACCACGTTCCGCTAACTCATTCATCAGCTGATAAATCTCTCGTTTGGCACCTACGTCTACTCCGCGTGTCGGTTCATCTAAAATCAATACTTTTGGTCCGACACCGATCCACTTCGCCAAAACCACTTTTTGCTGATTTCCACCAGAAAGCTCGCTGGCTAAATTCTGGGCACTCATCGTTTTGATGCGTAAGCGCTCGATCATTAACGCAACGAAACTGGCTTCAGTCTTGCTATCGACCATGCCTGTTTTGACAAAATTATCAATGCTGGGCAAACTGATATTATCGGTCAGGGAAAAGTCTAAGACCAAGCCTTCCGTTTTCCGATTTTCTGTTAGAAAGCCAAAGCCATTGGCGATTGCCTTTGAAGGCGAAGAGTTTTTCACTTCTTGCCCTTCGACGATTAAGGTACCGCTTTCAATTTCATCTAAACCAAATATTCCTCGCATGACTTCTGTGCGTCCAGCACCCATTAAACCTGAGAACCCAAGGATCTCACCTGCTCTGACTTGAAAATTGATGCCTTGGTAAACTTTAGAAGCTGCTGTTAAATTTTTTACTTCAAAAACGACTTCACCGATCTGCGCTTGTTTTTCTGGATAATAATCAGCTAACTCTCTACCGACCATTTTCTTCACGACCTCATCCATCGTTGTATCCTGCGTCTTTTTCGTATCGATCGATAGACCATCCCGCATCACAGTGATCTTGTCACTTATTTTGAAAATCTCCTCCATTCGGTGAGAGATATAAACGATCGCTACGCCGTTTTCTTTCAAGCGACGAATGATTTGAAACAAATTATTAATTTCCTTATCCGACAAGGCAGCAGTCGGTTCATCCATGATCAACACCTTGGCATCAGTCATCAGCGCTTTCGTGATCTCGATCATTTGCTGTTGCCCGACTGAAAGTTCATCCACTTCTTTTTGAAGGGGGATCTGAATCCCTAATTGTTCAAAGACTGCCTGCGCTTTGCTTGCCATTTTCTTCGTATCTAGTAGTCCAAAGGTGGTTTTCAATTCCCGATTCAAGAATAAGTTATCCAATACAGTCATCTGTTCCCAGTTATTCATTTCTTGATGGATAAAGCTCACACCGGCTTGTTCGGCTTCCTTCGGATCGGCGTAGTTCGTTTCTTTGCCATCGATCAAAATCGTCCCTGCATCTTTGGCATGTAACCCAGTTAAAATGTTCATCAACGTTGACTTGCCTGCCCCATTTTCTCCCATTAGGGCATGGATTTCTCCAGGGTACAATGTTAGTGAGACATCTCTTAACACTTGATTCTTCCCAAAGGATTTCTCAATATTGCTCATCTCGACTTGCACATGATTTCCTCCTGTCTCTTTAGAAGATAACGGCTGCTTGTAAAATAATGTTTGAATAGGGTGTCGCTTCCCCTGTTCGAATAATGGCTTTGCTTTCCTTTGTTTCTTCTTTGAATGCCTCATGTGGAACAAAACGAATCGGAACATTCGGGAACGTTTTTTGAATCAATTGCCACTGCTCCGCATTCTCCGTTTTTATTTCCTCTGCTAAAACGATCGCCTCGACTGCCATCTCTTGTTGCATTACCGATAACACCTCTTCAAAACTCGGACTACCTAGTTTTAATGCCAGATCGATTTTTTTCACCCCTGTGGGTACTGGCAACCCCAAGTCCCCAATCGTAAGCTGATCAGTGTGGCCTAAATCCGCCAATAATTTGTCGATCTCACTATTTAATGCCCCATGCTTCTTCATACAATGGACTCTCCTTCATTTCCTTTAATGTAGGCATTCCGCCTTGAGCACCATATCCTTTGACGGAGATTGCTGCTGCTAAGTTGGCAAAGGCAATGGCGTTTTCTAAGGGAACACCTGCTAAAATCCCTACTGCTAATGCACCATTGAAGGTATCACCAGCTCCCGTAGTATCGACCGCAGCAACTGGAAAGGCAGGAACTAAGACCTCCGACTTCCCGTTGTGGAAAATCGCTCCTTTGGCACCTAGGGTAACGATCAATCGATTAGGGTAGGCTGCTAAAACGTCAGCAAGCTTTTGATTGGGGAAAAGTAACTTAAACTCATGTTCATTAGGGGTCAGATACCCCACCTTAGATAACATACGCGGATTGAGCTTTCTCGCAGGTGCTGGATTATATAAAACAGGGATTTTTGCTTCCCAACACCAGTCGATGATGGCTTCATTGGCTTCTTGGGGAATCTCGTTTTGCAAAATCACTAAATCAGCCTCTGTGATGTTTCCTTTTATTTCGGAAAAGCGAGCTAAATCAAGCGCATTATTGGCACCGGGTATGACAATGATGCTATTGTCATTTTCATGCAAAATGATATGCGCGGCACCAGATGGAAAATGTGTAACGGGTTCCACATTCTCCGTAGAAACGCCATTCACGTTTAAGTTTTCGACGATTTCATTTCCGAAACGATCGGTTCCTACATGGCCTAGCATTGCTACTTCTGCGCCTAAACGGCTAGCGGCGATGGCTTGGTTTGCTCCTTTGCCGCCAAAATTCGTGTCAAATTTTTCCCCAAAAACCGTTTCTCCTTGATTGGGTTTCACCTTCGTAGTGACTACAAAATCTGTTGCCATACTACCAATGACGATGATCTTATTCAATTGGCGTTCCTCCATTTCTTACTGTCTCTCTTTCTTCTAAATGAACAGGAAGGATGATTTTTTTCTGTTCAATAAATTGATCGTTGATCAATGCAAAGAGCATTTCTGCTCCTTTGTAACCTACTTGATAAGCAGGCTGATGGATCGTCGTCAAGCGTGGCACCACCAATTTACTGATGGGAATATCGTCATAGCCGATCACTTGAAGTTGTTCTGGGATCTTTACGCCATGATGATAAGCCTCTTGCATGATGGCAATCGCATGGGTATCACTTGGGGCAATCACACTATCGACAGTGGGATGTTCTAAAAAAACTTGTTTCGCTGTCAAGGTCGCATCCTCTAAGAGAAAGGATGTGGATTTCACTAGTGCATAAGGAACTTGTGCTTTTTTCAATGTGTATTCAACACTCAATAAACGATCCCGAGCACGGGTGACAGATTCAGGCCCAGCAATCACGACTACCTTTTTGGGGTCACCTTTTAAGATCGCTTCAGCAGCAAGTTCGCCGCCTTGAAGGTCATCCGAATAAACCCCATATTCGACATCTTGATCGATCCGATCCAAGACGACCGTCGGAATATTGCTTTGGGTACGATTTTTATTTTCGACAGCGGAAAGAATCCCCGCCACATTGTTTTGCTCAAACGCACGTAAATATTCATTGGCTTTCTCATTGTCTTCTTGAATGTTGCCAAGGATGACTTGATAGCCTTTTTTTTGTAGAAAGTCTTCAACGCCTTTGGCTACTAGCGGAAAAAACGGGTTGGATATATCAGGAAGTAGCAAACCAATCAATTTTGACTTTTTCTGATACAGCGAACGTGCGACTTCATTGGGGGAATAATTCAGTTCATTGATCGCCTGATGGATTTTCTCACGGGCTTTTTCGCTCACATAGCCAGTCCCATTCATGGCTCTTGAAACTGTCGCCACGGAAAGTCCAGCTAAATTGGCGACATCTTTAATTGTTGGCATGTTGCTCCCCTCCTGTGTAACCGATTACACACCTATCATAGCCGAACTTTGTGAAAATTGCAAGGAGAAATAAAAAAACTTTTTCCCTTGGTGTCCCCTTCTCCTAAAAAATGCGTTTTGCTGCATAAATACCGCATTTCGAGGAAGCGAGACTTTCTCGAAATGCGGTAAAAGATTTGATGAGCGCAGCGCATATCTTTTATTTCCTAACGGTAAAGCTCATTTTTCAATGAAATGAAACTTCAAAGTGATTGACGCCGTCTTGATCCACCGTCAAACTGATTTGTGCCTGCAGCATTTCTGTGATGGCTTTGGCGATGGCTAAACCTAACCCATAGCCACCGTCTTGATGGTTGCGAGAAGGATCCCCGCGGTAGAAGCGATCAAAGACATAGGGAATTTTTTCTTCTGGGATCGGGCAACCACTGTTGGACACTTGCAGCACCGTTTTTCGTTGGCGTTCAACGAGTGCCACTGTGACGGTTTCTCCAGTAGGTGTATATTTCAAGGCATTGTCCACCAAAATCATGGTCAATTGCCGTAAGGCTTGCTCATTGCTTTCAAGGCGCACCTGTTTAGCGATCTGTTCCTGATAGTGGATCCCTTTTTCCAGTGCAATGGCCTCCATGCTTTGATAAACACTTTGCACGACTTGACTGGCATCGATCACCGAACGCACGACTTCTTGCTCGGCACTTTCGAATTTGGTCAGCATCAATAAGCTATTTACTAGCTCATCCATCCGTTCGGAACCTAACTGAATGTTTTCCAGCCATTTCATTTGGCTTTCCAAGGTTTCTTCTGGACTGCCAGCTAATACCTCGGCATTGACTTGAATGATCGCCAGTGGTGTTTTCAGCTCATGGGAAGCGTTAGAAACAAACTCTTTTTGTTTGCGCCAAGCCAGTTCCACTGGTCGTAAGGCTCGATTGGCGACATAAAAGCTAGCGATATAAATACTGACTAAGGCTAAGACCCCGATGATCAAAAGCGTGGTTCTTAAGTTGCTTAGACTGGTTTTGTAGTCGGTGACGTCAAAGAACAGCACTTGATAAAATGGCTCGTAATTATTGATACTAGTGGAATATTCCCCCATCGAATCATGATTGATCGAATAATGACTAAAGGAAGTCACCAAAAAGAGCGCATACCGCCAATTTCGGCCATTCACCTTCACTTCGTTAGGGATCTCCCCTTGTTTCGCCGCTGCATCGACCAAGGCTTCATAAAGCTCGTTTTGATCGACGCTCTCATCAATACTTTGAATCACGACATCCATTTGGCTAATGTCAAGTAGAGCGATCTCTCTGAGCTCACTAGTACTATTCGTGATGGTCAACATCATTGGATACTCAGGTTCTGTCAGTGATTGCCGCACTTCCTCCTCATCCAAAGGTACCGCAGCTAGGGTGTTTGCTTCTTGCGAGATCAATGATTGGATCTCGTTTTCAATTTGGGTGGCATTCAAAATATAGATAAAGGTAAAGGCACCTAAGACAATGATTGAGATCAACGCCATATTGAACCACAGCATTTTATTTCGCAATTTTTTTAACATGGCGGCTCCTTGCTCTGCAAAATATACCCCGCATTGCGGATCGTGCGAATGCCGATATCCGCTTCAAGCAGCGTCAGTTTTTTCCGCAGCAAAGACACATAGATTTCAACGCGGTTTTCTTCCACATCGGGATCAAAGCCCCAAATTTTATTGATGATGGTTTCTTTTGATAAGATCACTTTGGGTCTAGATAAGAACAGTTCCATCAGTTTCATTTCTTTGGGTGACAACACCACTTGATTGCTAGGCGTGGCTAACTGCAGCTCATTACGATCTAAGCCCACGTTGCCAAAGGCTAATTGGTCTTCTTGATAATCCAAATCTTTTCTTCTGCCTAGCGAACGAATCCGTGCCAGCAGCTCTTTCATTTGAAAGGGTTTCGTCAAGTAATCATCGGCTCCTGCATCCAAGCCGAGTACTTTGTCATCGACTTCGCTTTTGGCCGTCAACATAATGATCGGCGTGCGAATATTTTGCTTGCGTAACGTCTTTAGCAATGTGATCCCATCGATTTTTGGCAGCATGATATCCAAAACGAGAATGTCATATACACCACTCGCTGCATAATCTAGTCCGGTTTCGCCGTCAAAGGCCAAATCAACGGAATAATGCTGTTTTTTCAATAAGCTGGCAACCGCTTCTGCGATCGATGGCTCATCTTCTACGAATAAAATCCGCATTGGTCAGTCCCCCTTTTACACTCATCATTTCTTTTTCAATCACTTTTCGGTAAGCACAATCATTCCTGTAGGATCATTCCAATTGTTCTCCAATAAAACGTTCTGTTGAAACGATCCGCACGTGTTCGCTGGATTGATGAATTCACATGTGTAGCAACAATGCTACCATACCGCTTAGTAAAAACACAAACAGCTTTTTCCTAAGGTCTTGAAAATTCTCTTGATGACGCATGGGTTTCCTCCTTTTGCAGGTTGACTAAAAAAGAAAGCGACTATTCAGAATCAGATGCCGCAGGGGCTGTCTGATTGCCTAAACTGATATCAAAGGTAATCGTATCTTCTAACGGTAAAAACTGATTGAACTTGCTCATCCCCACGATTGTCCCGTAGGGTTCTGCTGAATTGACATAACGGACTTGATAGCTGATGTTCGCCCCTTTTGAACGGAATTCATCAAAGAAGAGTTTTTGCAGATCCCCTTCAAGGATCTCGCTTCGACGGTAATCTTTGATATAAGGTTGACCTGCCGAATAGACGACTTCGATGCCTTGGTCATCTTTGCTGGTTAAGACGGTCCCGGCGGTCTCACTTTGCGAGATCAATTGTCCATAGGGCAGACTCTGAGTAAACTGCATCCGCATCCGCACAGTGACACCCTCAACAGCGGCCTGGGCATCATCTGGTAAAATCGTTGAAAAGTCTGGTACGGTGACCCCTTTCCCTAGGGAAATCGTTACTTGAAACGCATCCCGTTTCGCGATTTTTTCTTTTGGTGCCACGCTTTGTTCAATGACTTTGCCTTCTTCCACAGTATCCGAAGCCTGTTCTTTGACTTCAAGCTCCAGCTCATGGGCTTTCCCCCATGTTTCTACCTCTGCACGGGTTTTATCACTAAAGTCTGGTACTTCAATATCTTTTTCAAAGGTTTCTTCGCCTTTGGAATAAAAGACTCGTCCGACATCTCGACGATGATAGTTCTCTCGTGAGACTTCTTTATTGGTAAATTCTACTCGAATCGGTGCTTTTTCCTCGATCTCATCGTGGTATTCATCGACGATCGTCAAATTGCTTGCTTGATTTTTTTCGATCCACTCTGCTGCCTCGTCCCTCGTCATTTCCATAAAGTCTGGCAATGCCAATTTCTCTTCTGGATCAGGTCCTTGGCTCACGGTTAGATGCAGAGTGCTTCTTTTTCTGACTCGACTTCTGGCAGCTTCTGCTTGGGCGATCACTTGATTGGCTGGGGCTTCATCATAGGCTGGTGTGACATCAACCGCAAGATCATGTTCCGCTGCCCATTCTCTGACCTCTGAGATCTCTTTGTCCACAAAGTTATCCAACCGGACATACGCCAATTGGAAAAATAAAAAGCCGCTGAGTATAAAGAGTCCAAGCAAGGCAGCTAACCCTAGCAGTCGTTTTTTTCGCCGCTTCTTTTTGAAGGAGGGATCATGTTCGATCCCCTCTTCTAAAGAAGCTGAACCTTTTTCTTTTCGGGAAGCACGGGAAGAAGGTACTTCGGCTGCTGCTGATTCCTTGTCTGGCTGTTTCGGTTCTTCTTCAAACTTCGATAAAAAATCACTCATAGGCCGTCAACGCACCTTTTTTTAAGTAAAAAGTCTGATCTGACTGCTTGGCGATCTCGGTCGAATGGGTCACTACGATGATGCACTTGTTGTGGATCGCCGCTAGTTCTTTAAAAATATCCACGATTTCTTGTTCCATGCCTTCATCCAAATTCCCGGTAGGTTCATCGGCTAAAATGATATCAACGTTGGTCGCTAAAGCACGAGCGATGGCGACCCGCTGCTGTTCCCCACCGGAAAGCTGATTGACGAAACGATCGGCTTTCGTGGAATTGATGCCGATATAGTCCAGCAAACGATACGCAATTTGATCGTGCTGATCCGGGAGTTTGTTGTCTGAAATCGCCATCGAAACAAGGACGTTTTCTAAAGCCGTCAAATAAGGGATCAAGTTGTAACTTTGAAAAATCAAACTGATTTTGTTGCGGCGATATTCTTCATAACCGATCGTTTTGATATTTTTTTCTTCAAAAAACACTTCCCCATCGGTTGGCTGATCCAATGCACTGATCAAGGAAAGAAAAGTGGTCTTTCCTGAGCCTGATTTTCCTAAGATCGTGTAAAATTTACCTTTTTCAAAGGAGATATTGGTTTTATCTAAAATTTTCCGGCGATTCTCGCCATCTTGGTAGTAATACGTCATGTCTTTTGTTTCTAAAATTGCCATGTTCATCGCTCCTTACAGCATGATTTTTTTCGGATTCAACCGTAAAATGTACAACAGCGGCACCACTGCCGAAAGCAAGATCGTCACGATCCCAGTCGCTAAAAAGGCGATCACATAAGATAAGGTATATTGAACGCGAAACGCCTCGTTGATCGTCGCTTGGTCGATTTTCGGTGCCCCCACAAAGAATTGTTCCATCCCTGCCTGGTTTGCCTCTAGCATACTGCTGGCTAACAAAGATTCAGAAACCATCTTGCCCAGCATATTCCCTGTAACCAAGGAGATCAGCATTGCACTGACACCAATCAACAGGAGTTCGATCACAATCTGTGCAAACACGTATTTCCGGCGTTCCCCTAACGAAAGGTAGATGCCTAACTCATATTTACGATCACGGGTAAACAACACAATGATCAAGGAGATAATAATCAAGGAAGCAATCACCGCAATCACTACGACATACGAGGAAATTTGTGATAAGCGATTCATACTGGTTCCCACACGGTCATACTCATCCGTAGAAGCATTGACCTTATAGCCATTTGGCAAGAGTGGTGTCACCTCTTGTTTGAATTGTTCTGCATCTTCTGGTTGATTCAAAATAAATTGCGGGGTAAAGAAATCCTCGTCAGATCCGGGGTCTGTCGCTGGAAACGCCGCTTGTCGCCCCGCACGTTCCTCTTCAACAATCGTTTTCACAGCATCATTTGGCATATAGATCCGATTGAAGGGACGATCATCAAAAGCAAACGAGCTGACTCCCCCCTCTTGTCCTTGTTCATTCGCTTTTTCTAAGCTGGTATTTTTAAAGATCCCGACGATTTCGATAGGATAATCATTGCCTTTTTGTTTCTCTGGATCTCCACCAGATGAATAATCGATAAACTGTCCATCTAATACCATGGTGTCACCAACGGTCAAGCCGTTTTCCTGAGCCACCTCTTCAGAAATCAACCCTACACGTTTTCCGGTACGCTGTTCCTCTTCTGTAAAGAAGCGTCCCTGTGTTAAATTCACCGTATCTTCTTCAAAATCCAACGGTTGTAAGAGATTGGTTCCTGTTAAATAGACCCAAGAATCCATACCTCCAGAAACCATGATATTCTCGTTTTCAACTTCTGGTCTAAAACTATAGGGTTTGAATTTATCAACAGCAATCATTGCTTCTCGCAAATAGTCATACTGTTTGACTTCCGAGCGCTCGCCAATTTGTTTGATCAGCTCCTCCGGCAGCGGCTGAATCTCCTCCATACTTGTGCCGCCCTCACTATTTGCCATCAAGGCTTCATAGTCGATATCGATCGTTGCGAGGGAACCTAATTGGTTTTTGATCTGCTTTTCGACATTTTGAGTCGACTGATTGACCGCAATTGCTCCAGCGATTACATTTCCTAAAATTAGAATAACAGCAAACAATATTGCAGATTTTCCTCGCTTTCTCGTCACACTCAGCCATGCCCGTTTCATATAATTCAATTGCCAACATCCTCTCTTTTTTTCTCTAACAAAAGCATACTGGATGAACCTTTAGCGAATCTGTCATTTGGAAAATTTCTCAAAAAAAGCAGATTCATAGAGGACTTTTGATCAAGAAAGACTGTCATTGCAATGATCAGCACCAGAAATGACCACTATTTGAATAACAAAAAAAGCCTCCTAAAACGCTGCTTATAGGAAGCTCGGCTATATTTACATAAAAAAAGACAAAAACCGCATCCGGGTCTTTGCCTTTTCACAATCCTATTCGTCAATTTTCTCATTTAATTCGCTGTTACGATAGCCATATACAAAATAGATCGCGATTCCGATCACTAAGGAGATCCCAAAAACGATCCAGGTCGCCGTTTGTAGACGGGTCATCAAGAAGAGACAGCTGGCAACGGACAACAAAGGCAATAACGGTACCAGTGGTACTTTGAATTCGCCTTTAGCAGGTGGGCCCATCATCTTCCGCAGCTTGATGATTCCTAAGGACATTAAGATCATATACGACAATGCCGCAATGTTGGTCAATTCTGCCAAGATATTCAATGGGAAAGCTGCCGCAAAGAAGAAAGCAAAAACACCCGCGATGTAGGTCGCTTTCTTTGGTGTTTGATGCTTTGGATCAATGGCTTGCATCGCTTTTGGCAATAACCCATCTTTACTGATGGCATATAACAGACGCGCCAAGGAGTACATCATAGCGATCGTCACTGTTAATAAGGTCAAGATCGCACCCACAGAAATGATTGATCCGACAACCCCATGACCGACATAACGCATCGCAAAAGCTACCGGATCATTGACTCCTAATTCCGCAAACGGAACGATTCCCGTCATGATCAGTGTGACAATGATATAAAGGACAGTTGCGATCGCAATGGAACCAATGATTCCTCGAGGGACATTTTTCTTGGCATCTTCGACTTCTTCCGCTGCCATTGCGACGGCATCAAAGCCAAGAAAAGCAAAGAAGACTAACGCTGCACCATTAAAGACGCCTGAAAAACCAAAGGGCATAAAGGGCTGCCAGTTGTCTGGTTCCACGAAAAAGGCACCAAAGACGATAAACAAGAGGATCACGCCGAATTTGACCCATACCATGGCATTGTTCAAACGTAACGCTTTTTTCGCTTCTTGGCTGACCCACAAGGTTACAAAAATAATGACTAAACCAGCGATCAAATCAATGTAGGTCCCCTTGCTTGGGTCATAACCGCCCGTCAACGCGGTTGGTAAATGGATATCCGCACTGGCCAAAAAGCCTTGCACATAGCCTGACCAGCCAGATGCCACCGAAGAAACGGCCAATAAGAACTCGCAAATCAAAAACCAGCCTGCCAGCCACGCGGTAAATTCACCAAAAACGACATACAGATACGAATAGGCGCCCCCTAAAACGGGGATCCGAGAAGCAAATTCCGCAAAAGAAAGCCCTGATAACACAACAACGATACCAGCTACAACAAAGGAAAGAATCAATGCCGGTCCGGCATACTCAGCAGAAGCAGTCCCTGTAACAACAAAGATACCTGTGCCGATAATGGCGCCGATCCCCAACATAATCAAATCTTTTAACTTCAACTCTTTTTTTAAATTCGTCACACTTTCCCGTTGTATGACTTTTTTTCGAAATAAATCCATAACTCCTCCTCAAAAATATACGTTTATGTTGCTTTCATATACCCCAGCAAAACACCGCCGATAATCACCAGCAGACAACCAATCACCACATACCGCAGTTCTTTTTTGGTTTTCTTTTCGCCGAGAATAAAAATCCCGCCTAGCGTTGAAATGATGATTCCCATCTGCGACAATGAGAAGCCCACCGCTAGTCCGACTTGCTGAACCGTGATCAGCATGCAGACATTGCCGATGCCCCATAACAATCCTGACAAGGTATTTTTCCCTACAAAACGGTCGACCTTCGTCTTTCTTAAAGCAAATAGGCTGGCACCGATCAGCATCCCGACACTTTGTGGCAAAATGATCGCCAATGGGTCCAATCCTGCCCAAGTAATCAAAATCGTATAGGCGCCGTACCCAATCGTGGATGAGATCAATGCCCGAAATCCTTTAGGAAAATCAAGCATCTTGCTGCCGGCTTCTACCGGACTTTCACCATCTTGGCGAGCGGTCAGATAAGCCCCGATCACCAATAAGATCAATGCGCTAACACCTAATGCATAATCGCGGGTCTGGGTCCATTCCGCAAAAAACAATGCACCGGCGACCGTATTTAAAATCAGCTGCATGCCGGTTGAAAGCGGCAGTCCAACAGACACACCTAAATATTTCATGCCATGGAATTGACCGTTTTGACCGACGGACCAAAAGAGACCAGACAAAAGACCGATCAAAATCACCTTTCCATCAATCACTGGCATCGTCACAAAATATACGACCAGAGAAAAGAAAAAGGCACCAATCGTCATTCCTAGCGTTTGCTGGTTCGCATCCCCGCCAAGTTTGGCACTTACTAAACCAATACTGCCCCACGCAAACATTGGTACTAATGCAACGAGTATCTCCATTTCATTCATCCTTACCATTCAATTTTAAACACAAGCTTTAGTGTATCAGTGAAAACGTTCTAGGGACAAGTGATTTTTGTCAAAAAACACAAAAAGATACTCGAAAAAAAGCAGATTAGCGTTTTTCCTCATAATAACTCAACAAGGGAAAGAACAGCGTCATGGTGGTTCCTTTTCCAACTGTCGACGAAGCCGTTAGCTCGATGCCTAATTCCTTCGCTAAACTTTTCGCTAAAAAGAGCCCTAATCCCGTCGAGTGGGTGTCCGTTTGGCGCCCATTTTCGCCCGTAAAGCCTTTATCAAAGATGCGACGCATGTCTTCTTTAGGAATGCCGATCCCACTATCTTGCAAGTGAAGATAGGTTCCTTGGGCATCTTTTTCGATCCGAATTGTCAGCTGCCCATTTTGTGGTGTGTACTTAACGGCATTGCTGACCAATTGTCGAAAGATAAAGCCGAGCCATTTTTCATCGGTCAACACTTGCTGATCCTCACCTTCAACGGCATAGTGCAGGTTCTTTTGGATAAAATAATTTGCCTGACTGCGTAAAACCGGCTGGATGACGGCTTTCAATGAAATTTCTTGGACCAGATAATCTTTTGAAAAGCTGTCCAAACGGGCGACGTACAAGACTTGCTCGACGTATTCGTTCATGCGGTTCAATTCATTTTCTAGTAAGATGAATTTTTCATCTGGAATATCAAATTCGATCGAATGCAAAAGCAATCGTGATGCGGCTAAAGGTACTTTGATTTCATGGACCCACGAATCGATGTATTCCTTTTGTTCTTCTTGATTGCTGACGACTTGCTGCATCAATTCTTGGTGCTCTCGGATCAACTGATTGATGTAAGATTCGATCCGTTCTTCTTCCGCCGAGCGTGCTCCTTGCAAGTAGTTTTGCAGCAAGCTGTCTCCGGGCTTGGGGGTGATTTTTTGCCAAAAACGCCGCTTAGATAAGTAGCTGATTGCCAAAAAGAACACCATCAAGACACTTTGCATCAAAAAGAGATAGCCGACTGTACCCCAATCCATCGGGGAATGAGGAGTCAGCCAAAAAACTAAGACCGTCAACACGAAAAAGACCAGCCAGCCAATAAACAGCAGCCAACGATCTTTCAAAAAACTGCGCAAAACCCGCCACTTTGTCATGGTACGATATACCCTTGACCAACCTTGGTTTCAATGTAGCCATTCATCCCCGCTTGTTCGATTTTTCGTCGCAAACGATTGATATTGACCGTCAAGGTATTGTCATCTACAAAACGCTCGTCATCCCATAAGGCCCGCAAGATTTTTTCACGACTTAAAATCTTGCCGTGATTTTTCATCAAAATATACAGCAGGCGGTATTCGTTTTTGCTAAGATCGATGCTTTCGCCATTGATATACATGCTGCTGTTGTCGATATTGAGGGTCAAACCGTTATGCACTAACGTCTCGCTGCTGCTTTCTACATAGTTGTAGGAACGGCGCAATAAGGCATTGATTTTTGCAATCAGAACGTCGATCTCAAAAGGTTTTGTCACAAAATCGTCCGCCCCCATATTCATGGCCATGATCATATCCATATTGGTATTGCGACTGGAAATAAAAATGATTGGTACTTTGGAAGCTTCGCGGATTTTTTGACACCAATAGTAGCCATCAAAAACCGGCAAATTAATATCCAGTAAAATCAGTTGGGGCTCTTGTTCTTCAAAGTCAGTCAACACTTGATGGAAATCCGTCGTGCCAAAGGTCTCAAACTGCCATTTTTCTAGTTCTTCGATAATCAGTTGGCGAATCACCGCTTCATCTTCTACTACCATTATTTTTGCCATATCCGTGAATTCCCTCACTTTGCGTAATTTTCTCCTCTTTACTTTATCAAATATCAAAAACGAATGCGAACATTAATCGACGTTTTTAGCAAACCCTAAAAAACCTCTTCACTGTCCTGAGGAATCAGTGAAGAGGCAAACAAAAAACGGACGACTAGGTTACTCGATGATCTCAACAGTCTCAATTAGTAGTTTTCCGATAAACAATAAAATCCCATCGAAAAAAAGCACACTCATGTTGACACCTAATAGCATTGATAACCGTTCAACGACATCGATTTTTGGTCGTTTGTTCAAATAACGAAACAAGAAAAAATTCACACCATACGTCACTGCCATGATCAGCAGCATCAAGATCACCATTTTAGTTCCCTGCTTTTCTTCAAATTTTTGGTTGCTGTGCTAAAAACTGTGTCAGTTTGCTTTGATCGATGGCTTCATACTGCGATAGGAAGCGACCGATCGCTTGAACGACTGCCGGTAGATGACCCGCTTCATCATTTTCGATCTGCAGCACCAGCAGTGGTTCGTGCAGGCTCATTCGCAGCAAGAACCAGCCTTGGCCATAGGGCGCTGCCAAGTTGATGCGAATACCTTCCTCATTTTCTGGATCGATCTGCCAGCCTGGCAGCAAATGATCGGCTAAATCCGCGATCACTTGGCGACCATAGTCTTGATAGTCGGCTTGTTGGATCGCAAAGCGCAATTCTTGGGTCTCGGCGGGTTGTTGCAACGCCGCGATCAGCTCATCCAGTGTCGTGCCTTGCTGTTGCAATTGAGGCAGCATCATCAAGAGCTTGGCGATCACGTACGCCCCGTCATCTAAAAAGAAATTTTCTTTAAACGCGGCATGCCCGCTGGTTTCGATGGCTAACTGTGTGTCCAGTCCTGCTTCATTCAATTCGATCGCTTTGTTGATCACATTGCGGTAGCCAGAAATATAGCGTACTTGCTGCCCTCCCAGTGCTTCGATAAAGGTTTTTAAATGATTAGAGGTTGGCGAATTGGTGACGATACGCGTGCCAGGGTGTTCCGCTAAGATGATCTTGCTTAATACAGCGATCATATTGTTGCGGTTCAAGGGCTCACCGCTTTTGGTCACGACGGCCGAGCGGTCGACATCGGTATCGAAAATAATGCCTAAATCAGCTTGTTCCCGCAAGACGGCTTCGCGAATACTTGCCATTGCCTCTTTATTGTCTGGATTCGGGATATGATTGGGAAAATGCCCATCCGGTTCTAAAAATTGCGAGCCATTCGTATCTGCTCCCAGCGGCAGCAATACTTTTTCAGCAAAAAAGCCGCCGGCGCCATTGCCTGCATCAACAATGATCTTTAATCCAGCCAAAGGTTTTTCCTCATTGGTTCCAATCCCTTGGCGAATTTTTTGCAGTAGATCTTGGGCATAAGGCGTCAGCAAGTCTTTTTGCTGATAGCTTCCTTTTTCCGCTGCCTCATGAACGGTAGTGTGGGTCAAAATATAGTGGATATCCGTTTTTTCGGCACCGCCTTGGCGGCTGAAAATTTTTATTCCATTAAAGTAATAAGGCAAATGACTCGCTGTCAGCATCACACCAGCATCACAGTCGAAATCCGCAAACTGTGTACTCATAAACATGGCAGGTGTCGTTGCCAAGCCGCAATCGATCACTGCCACGCCTTCTTGCTGCAGCTGTGCCATCAACACTTCTTGCAGTGCTTCGCCACTCAAGCGACTGTCACGACCGACTCCCACGCGAAAAGGACCGCTGCCCTTTGTTGCCAACCAGTTGCGCAAGCCCGAAGCAACTTGCCGAACCGCTTGCTCTGTCAGTGTCACCTGCTCTTTTTCTGTTGCGATCGCAATTCCTCGAATATCAGAACCATTTTGCAAATCAACGATGTTCATTTCCTCCACCCCTTCTTGTAACCGGAATCAATTTTATTATACCAGAGAAAAAAGGAAATGAAATTGCTTTTTAGTATTTTTTACTATAAATAGTTTGCTTCCCTTACTCTTTAAACGGAATCCCTTCCAGTTGCAGTAGTCGGCGTTTGGTTGCTAACCCGCCCCGGTACCCCGTCAAGCGGCCGTTTTTTCCTAACACCCGATGACAAGGAACCACGATCATCATCGGGTTACGCCCCACTGCATTTGCGACAGCGCGGACAGCAGTCGGTCGTTGAATGCGCAGCGCCAAGTCACTATACGTAGTGGTTTGCCCATAAGGAATTTGGGTCAGTGCTTGCCAAACGGTTTGTTGAAATGGTGTCCCGACAAAATCAAACGCAAAAGTAAATGTCACTGGTTCCCCTGCAAAATAAGCTTGCAGCTGCGCTTCAATTACTGGATCAAGGTCAACTGTACTACTGATTTCAGCCAATGGAAAGAACTTGAGTAATTCATGATGATCCTGCTGCCGACCAAAATAAACTAGCCCTTTTTCCGATTGGACCACTTCATACCACTCATCATCTAAAACGATCTTTGCCAATGCTAGTTTCATATTTTCACCTCATGGAATCCATTTTTCGCAGCACAACTGCTTATGTGCTGCCGCCGTTGTGCGGCTATCTCAGTGACAGTATACCATTTTTTCGAGCTGCGCAAAAAAACCGACTGGCTTATTGCCAATCGGTCGTTGCAAACAAGGGAAAAAATAGGTAGATCGCCAGTCGCTGCAGCTTCAAGCCGTAGCCATGGCAGGATCAATCCAATTCGATTTTTCCAGTATAGAGCTGATAATAGGTGCCTTTTTCCGCCAATAGCGTTTCATGAGTCCCCCGCTCAATGATACGGCCATGATCCATCACCATGATGGCATCGGAGTTTTGGATCGTAGATAATCGATGGGCGATCACAAACACGGTCCGTCCAGACATCAAACGGTCCATCCCTGATTGGACGATCCGCTCTGTACGGGTATCGATGCTTGAGGTGGCTTCGTCTAAGATCATCACTGGCGGATCAGCGATCGCTGCCCGCGCAATTGCTAACAGCTGACGTTGCCCTTGGGAAAGCCCTTCGCCATCGCCCGTGATCACGGTGTCGTATTTTTCTGGCAAGTGGTTGATAAACATGTCGGCATTGGCTAATTTTGCCGCTGCCAGCACTTCTTCATCACTAGCATCCAGTTTTCCGAAGCGAATATTCTCGCGAATCGTTCCAGTAAACAAATGGGTGTCTTGCAACACGATCCCTAAGGAGCGGCGCAGGGATTCAAGATGGATTTTTTCAATATTGATGCCATCATAACGAATCTTCCCGTCTTGGATGTTGTAGAACCGATTGATCAAATTGGTGATCGTTGTCTTACCAGCACCTGTGGCACCGACAAAAGCAACTTTTTGCCCAGGCTTTGCATACAGATTGATATCATGTAAGACCAGTTGATTGTCGACATAGCCGAAATCAACATCTTCAAATCGCACGTCTCCCGTCACTTCCGTATAAGTAATGGTTCCATCCTCGTGGGGATGTTTCCACGCCCACGTGCCTGTTCGTTCTTTGGTTTCAACTAGCTGACCTTGCGACCATTTGGCATTGACCAGTGTGACGTAGCCATGATCGATTTCTGGCGTTTCATCTAATAGATGGAAGATCCGCTCGGCACCAGCTAACGCCATGATCACAAAGTTGATTTGTTGTGACACCTGGCTGATAGGACCATTTAATGAACGGCTCAGCTGCAAGAAAGAAGCGATCATCCCGACCGTTAGGCCAGAAACACCATTGATGGCAAACAGGCCCCCAATGATGGCGATCAAGACATATTGGACATTCAGTAAGTTCATCATGATCGGCATCAAGGTATTGGCATTGACATTGGCTTTAGTGGCACTTTCTTGTAGTTGGTCATTTAAGGCATCAAATTCTTCCATGACGATTTTTTCATGATTGAAGATCTTGACGACTTTTTGCCCGTGCATCATTTCTTCGATATACCCGTTGACAGCGCCTAAATCTCGTTGCTGTGCGCCAAAGAAGCGGCCGCTGCGGCGAGAAATGATGCGGATCACATTCAGCATCAAAATAATCGACAGCATCACGAACAAAGTCAATGGGACACTGATGGAGAACATGGCGATAAAGACAGAACAAAAGGTTACCGCCGCCATCATCAAGTTGGGAATACTTTGGGAGATCATTTGGCGCAACGTATCCGTATCGTTGGTAAAGTGACTCATGATGTCGCCATCTGAGCGGGCATCAAAGTAACCGACGGGTAGAGACTGCATATGCGTAAACATTTGGTCACGGATTTTTTTCTGCGTTCCTTCACTGATCTTGACCATCATAAAGTTATAGATCAGTGCGGCCAAGATCCCAATCAGGTAGATGATCGCCATTTGAACGATCGCCCGAAACAAGCCGCCAAAATCAGGATTGGCTTGCCCTAAAAGCGGTGTGATATGATCGTCGATCACGACTTGTAAAAACAACGAACCGCGAACGTTGGCAAAGGCACTTAATAAGATCATAACAACGACGAATAGGAGTTGTCCTTTGTAGTCGCCAAACATCGTCCGCAATAAGCGTTTCAATGTGCGCTTGGGATTTGCTGCTTGTCTATTCTTCACCTTCACCAAATCCTTTCTGCTGCGAATGGTACACTTCTTGATAGATGGCATTGTTTGCCAATAATTCTTCATGGGTACCGATGCCGTTGATTTTGCCATCATCCATTACGATGATCCGATCGGCGTCTTCGATCGAATTGATCCGTTGGGAAATAATGATCGTCGTCGTTCCCGGGATTTCTCGTTTCAAGCCTTCACGAATACTGCGGTCGGTTTTGGTATCGACGGCACTGGTAGAATCATCGAGAATCAAGATTTTCGGTTTCTTCAACAAGGCACGAGCAATCGTCAACCGTTGTTTTTGTCCACCAGAAACATTGTTTCCTCCTTGTGAGATCTGCGTTTCATATTTATCAGGAAATTCTTGAATGAAGGGATCGGCTTGTGCGATCGTTGCCACGCGCTGGATCTCTTCATCCGACGCCTCTTCATTGCCCCAACGTAAATTGTCGTTGATGGTGCCGCTGAAAAGGACATTGTTTTGCAAGACCATACTTACTTGGTCCCGCAATGCTTCTAAATCATAGTCGCGAACATCATGACCGCCGACGATGACACGCCCTTCAATCACATCATATAAGCGCGGGATCAGCTGGACGAGGGTGGATTTCCCGCTCCCGGTTCCACCAATGATCCCAATGACTTCACCGGATTCGATGCGTAGATTCGCATCGGTCAGCGCCAACTTGTTTTTGTCATTGGCGTAACTAAAGCCGACATTTTCAAAAATGATGGAGCCGTCTTTGATTTCTTTGACTGGCTCGTCGGGATTTTTCAAGTCACTTTCTTCATCTAATACTTCCACGACCCGTTCTGCCGACGTTCGTGCGATCAAAATCTGCACGAAAGCCATCGACATCATCATCAAGCTCATCAAAATCTGCATCGTGTAGTTGAACATGCTGACTAATTCACCAGTCGTCAGGCTACTTTGTTCCACGATCAACTGGGCACCAAACCATGACAAGAGCAACATACATGTATAGACTGCAAATTGCATCAATGGCATGTTAAAAGAGACGATTCGTTGCGCAAGAGTGAAATTCCGATAAACATCGGTGGACACTTCGCCAAACAGTTCTTCTTGTTGTTCTTCCCGGACATACGATTTCACGACGCGAACCCCTTGTAGATTCTCTTGCACCACATTATTCAAGCGGTCATAAATGCGGAATACTTTTAGAAATAGCGGGTGGGCAAAACGAATCACTAAGGCAAGGCCAATCGCTAAGATCGGTAAAACAACTAAGTAGATCGTCATAAGTTCTGGGCTGATGGTGCTAACCATTGCAAGTGAGAAAATCAGAACTAACGGACTGCGGACCAGAATACGAATAATCATTTGATACGCATTTTGGACGTTGGTCACGTCAGTGGTCAAGCGGGTGATCAAACTGGAGGAAGAAAAGCGGTCAATGTTTGAAAAGGAAAAATCTTGGATTCGGCGAAACAGATTGTGCCGTAGGTTGCGGGCAAAACCAGCCGAAGCGATTGCTGCCGTTCGTCCGCCAAGCGTTCCTAAAAGTAATGCGATCAAGGAACATAAAAAAAGCAAGCCGCCATCTCTTAGAATCACACCGGCGTCTCCTTTTTCGATCCCTTGGTCGATCATCATGGCCATGATCAGGGGCATAATGACATCTAAGGCAACCTCTCCTGCTACATACACAGGGGTCAGCAAGCTGTCCTTCTTATAGCTGCCAACATTCGCGAGTAATTTTTTTATCATTTGTTTCGTCCCTTCTATAGATGGCACTGCGGAGCCATTTTTTATCGTTACCATCAAGTTTACTTTATCGACCCAGCGATTTCAAGCGGCTCGCTTGTGTTTTTTTTACAATTAGTAAGTAAAAACACCCTTCCAAAGAAGGGTGCTTGCTTTTTTGATGCGGTTTGAAAAAGCACTTAGTAAGGATTATTCGGTAGCGTTTGAACCAGCGGTACTGACCGGTTCATCGGTATCATCACCGCCATCATCTGTCGGCGGAGTTTGGGTACTGCCTTGCAGATTGCCGCGGCTGATCCCGATGGTGATCCACGTTTCTAGGGGAATAAACTCGCCGTAGCGGCTCATTTCAACAACGGTTCCTTTTGGTTCAGCCGAATCGACATAGTAGATTTCGTAATAGACGTTGGCGCCTTTTGATTTGTATTCATCAAAGAATAGTTTTGGCAAGTCGCCTTCCGTTGCTTGGAAACGGATGTCTTTTAAATATGGTCGGCCTAATGAGTAGACGACTTTGACGGTTGGCAAAGTATCACTTTCGCTGTATTCTTTGCCTGCTTCTTCCGACTGGCTCAAGAAACTACCATACGCCACTTGATCGGAATAGACTGTGCTGACTTGCAGCGGGATTTTTGATTCTAGTCCTTGGGCTTCTTCGATCGTGTATTGTGAAAAATCTGGAACGGTCAAAGCTTGGCCTTTTGAGACCTTCACCACAAATTCATCTTTTTTCGCGAGTTTGCTGCCTTTGACTGGTTCTTGTGAAACCACCAGATCCAGGGCGACACTGTCAGAAAAGACGGTTTCTTCTTTGTATTTCAAGTCATTCTTTTTCGCCCATTCAGAAGCTTCACTCTTGGCTTTGCCTGTAAAATCAGGTACTTCAATATTTTTTTCAAAGACCTCTTTCCCTTTTGAATAATAGACACTCAAACGGTCTTTGCGTTTGTATTCCGCCAAATCAAGCTCTTTGTTGGCCGCCTCTTGTTTAATAAAGGCTTCTGCTGCTACGTTGTCGTCAAATTGTTCGATCAAAGAGAGGTTCTCGGCTTTATTGCTGGCGATCCATTCTTTTGCTTCGGTCACTTGCATCGCTGAAAAATCTGGCAGCTCTAAGCGTTCTTCAGGATCAGGCCCGAGACTCGCCGTCAGTGTCAATGTGGCACCCTTCTTGATCTTTTTGTCAGGGTCAACACTTTGGTCGATCACTTGGTTGACGTCTTTGTCAAAGTCATATTCTTGCTCCACTTTGATAGCAACGCCTTCTTCCACGCCCCACGTCCGCGCTTCTGACAAATCTTGGGCAGTGAAATCTGGCACCTTCACATGGGTCATTTGATAGTAGACGATCCCGATCACGGCAACCGCCAAGGCGGTCAGTAGGGCAATCAGCAAGATTTTTTTCTGCTTACGCTTTTTGTAGGTCGGATCAAATTCCGTTTCTTCTTTCCCAAACCGGCTGACTGGTTCCTTTGACGCTACCTTCTCCGTCGCAGAACTCGCCGCTTTTGCTTCAGTCGTCTGTGTTTGTTGACGGGCTGCCGAACGACTCAGTGGCTCACTAGCGGTCGACTCTTCTGATTGGTGAACCGTCGTCGGCTCTGCTGGTTTGCCCGCTTGCTCCGCGCCACTTGCGTTTTGATCTACGACAGGTTCGCTGGTTTTTTTCTCGCGATCGGGCGTGGGCTTCTTTTTGCCATCATAGTTGTCCGGGCTAAAATTTGATAAAAAATCACTCATGTTTACTCAACACACCTTTACGTAAATACAAGACTTCATCCGCTTGTTGAGCGATCTCGTTGGCGTGGGTCACGACGATCACACATTTGTTGTGGACGTGTGCCAGCTCTTTAAAGATATCGATGATCTCCTGTTCCATTTCTTCATCCAAATTCCCGGTTGGTTCGTCCGCTAAAATGATATCGACATTGGTGGCTAACGCCCGGGCGATCGCTACCCGTTGTTGTTCTCCACCAGATAATTGATTGACGAGACGATCGGCTTTTTCTTTAGTGATGCCTATATAATCCAGCAAATTGTACGCCACTTCTCGTTGATTGTCCGGCAACTGATTTTTCGTGATTGCCATCGGCACTAAGACATTTTCGACTGCACTCAAATAGGGAATCAGATTATAGCTTTGGAAAATAATACTGATGTCGTCGCGGCGGTAATTCTCATGCCCAATTTTTTCGATATCGGTGCCTTCATATAATACTTGCCCACTTTTCGGACTATCCAGTGCACTGATCAAGGACAAAAACGTCGTTTTTCCCGAACCAGATTGACCTAAGATGGCATAAAATCGGCCTTTTTCAAAAGAAACAGAAGTCTCTTTCAGTATATAGCGACGCTGATCGCCGTCTTGGTAATAGTAATCGACTGCTTTGGTTTCTAATAAAGTCATCGTTGGTTCCTCCTACATCATGATTTTCTTTGGATTCAAGCGTAAAATATACAATAGCGGTAAAATCGCTGAGAGTAAGACAGTTCCTAAACCTAACAGCAGATACGTGATGATGTAGCCGGCTGAGAAGGACACTTGATAAGCATTCTTGATATCCATGTAATCAATATTAGCTGCCATCAAACCGCCAGAATAAACACCTCCCATCTCATTTTGATTGCTCATCCAATCGTTTTGCATCAAGGTATTTGAAACGGCACCACCTAATAAGTTCCCTGTCACTAAGGACAATAGCAGTGCGGCTAAACTAACCAGCAAGACTTCAATCACGATCTGACCAATGACTTTCCCCCGACTTTCCCCCAAGGAAAGATAGATGCCTAATTCTTGTTTCCGATCTCGTAAGAAAAGCAAGACCACTAAGGAAATGATAAAGATGGTAGCGATCGATGCAATGATCACGATGTAATTTGCGATCACCCCTAAACGAGTAAAACCACCGGCGATCTGCTCGTATTGATCCGTATTGGCAATGACGCGGTAGTATTGCGGCAATAACGCACCGGCTTCTTGTTTAAAGGCTTCGACGTCATCCGTTGAATTTAGGACAAAGATCGGTTGATAATAGGCGTCTGACTCTTCTTCGATCACTTCTTGACCCCAAAGCTTTTCAGACTGCAATTTGTTAAAATCTTGCACTAAATTATTGCTAGCATAAAAGGTGTTGATTTGATCCATCACTTGCCATATCTGATCACTATTTTGAGAATTGCTTTGATCTGATGAACTGCCTTGATTGCTTTGATCCTTTTTAACGACAGAAAAGATCCCTGCAATGGTCACAGGATAATCAAAGGTTGCGACACGATTGCCACTTTCAGCCGTTTCGTCCGTCGCATCCTCACTATCGTCACTCACTCCCTCGCTTGAACCACCTTCCATCATGACTTCTGCCCGTGTATCCCATACCAATTGATCACCGACACTCAGGTTGTTCAATTCTGCGATCTCTTTACTGATCAATACCGCATTCGTCAACTCACTGACATCTTTTTCTGTTAATCCCTCGCCTTCATCCAAGCGAATCAAGCCTTCTTGCATGTCTAATGGCTCAACCAAATTTCCGCCCTTCAAAGAGAAATAGTTGCCACCCATGCCAACCGAGCCATCCTCCGGCGTATAGGCTTTCAATTTTGTTGTTTCTAACCAAGCTTGATTTTGGTAATCAAAATATTTCACATAGCTTAACTGACCGATTTGCTCATAAACATCCAGCGCTGGTGGTTTCGGATAAAAATCTTCTTGAGACCGCTCTTCGTCCGAAGCATCCGCATGATCTTTTTCGAAACCTTCCCAATCCATTTCCACCGTAGCTACGTTCCCCATCTTGCGTTTCGTCTCTCGCTCCACGTTGGCAGTGGATTGTTGAATTGCTACAGCACCAGCGATCACATTGCCTAGAATAAATAGAACTAAAAATAAAATAAATGATTTCCCTTTTCTTCTGGTGATACTTTTTAATGCACGCTGCCAAAAGTTCATTGTTTTTTCCTCCAGTGACATTATTTTTTAACAATTATTCCATACTTCTCCCTCAAGAACAATCGCAATAAAGGATCGTTTTTCGAATTTTAAATATTAAAAAACGAGTACAAACGATATTTCCATTTAAAAACCCTTATAAAAGAACAAGAAAAAGATGTTAAATAACAAATAAAAGAATGGTATTTTTGCTAACAGTTTTGTAAGATTTCCCGATTTCAACTTAAATTTTACTTGAATTCCATCAAAAATGCTTGGCGCTTTCGAGAGTATAAAAAAACGAAGGAATTCTCTCACTCTTTCCCAGCGAGAAAATCCTTCGTTTTGTATCACTTATTTTTCTTTCGTATCGATCACGATCGTCACCGGGCCATCATTGACCAAGGCGACTTGCATATCTGCACCAAATTTTCCAGTAGCAACAGTGATCCCTTCGGCTTGTAAACCTTCATTAAAAGCTTCGTAAAGCGGGATCGCAATACTTGGCGGTGCCGCTTGAATGAAGCTGGGGCGATTGCCTTTCTTGGTCTCCCCATAGAGGGTGAACTGTGAAATACTCAAGACGGCGCCATTTATACTTTCCAGTGACCGATTCATTTTACCTTCTTCGTCTTCAAAAACCCGCAGATTTTTGATTTTTCTTACGAGATAAGCCACATCGTCGCCTGTATCCTCATGGGTGATCCCCAATAAAACCATAAACCCTTGTTGGATCGCACCGACGATATTCTCCTCAATCGACACGCTTGCTTGACTAACTCGCTGGATCACTGCCCGCATTCTTTCTCATCCCTTCGTACGTCTGACGCTGTAAACATCTGGAATCTGCTTGATTTTATCAACGATCGATTTCAAATGGGTCAAATTCTGAATCGCCACCGTGATACGGATCGTTGCCATTTTGTCTTTGTTGGTTTTGGCTTCGACACTCACTAAGCGCTTCGTGACAGTGTTGACTGTCTGTAAGACATCATTGAGCAACCCAGAACGATCATAACCGTAGATCTCAAGATCGGCATCGTATTCTTTGTTGATGTCGGTGGCATCTTCCCACTCAACATCGATCAAACGGTTCGCGGCGTCTTTGTTTTGAACATTGGGACAATCGCTGCGGTGGATCGAGATCCCTCGGCCTTTGGTAATGTAGCCGACGATCGAATCTCCAGGGACTGGATTGCAGCAACGGGAGATGCGGATCAACAAGTTATCGACCCCTTCAATGACAATGCCGCCTTCGTGACGAACCTTCATTTTTTCTGGTTCTTTTTTCGCCGGTTGATTGATCATCTCTTGGACTTGCTGCTTTTGCTTCTCGATTTGTTTCTCGCGCCGTTCTTCTTCGGTCAAACGGTTGGCTAAGGTCGTGGGACTGACTTCCCCATAGCCGACGGAGGCAAATAGATCATCTTCTGTTTGGTAGTTGAACCGTTCGCAGGCTTCCGCCATTTTGCTTTTCGTCAAAAATTCTTTCGGCACAAAGCCCATATCTTGTAAGGTACGAACCACTGCCTCATGCCCTTTGATGATGTTTTCATCACGATCTTGGGCTTTAAAAAATCGTTTGATTTTGTTCTTCGCTTTGCTGGTAGCCACTAGTTTGACCCAGTCGCGGCTTGGACCAAAGGAATTTGGTGAGGTCAAGATCTCGATAATGTCCCCATTTTTTAGCTTGTAGTCCAATTGGACCATCTTGCCGTTGACCTTGGCACCAGTAGTTTTGTTACCGATGTCGGTATGGATGCTATAGGCAAAATCCAGGGGACTGGAGCCTTGAGGCAACTCCGTCACATCACCTTTTGGCGTAAAGACATAGACTTTGTCGCTGAAAATATCGCCTTTGACACCTTCCATAAATTCAGAAGCATCATAGCTTTCGTCTTGTAGTTCCAAGATTTCTCGGAACCAGCCAACTTGTTGGGTCATTTTGTCGGCTCTAACTTTTTCGGTCTTGCCTTCTTTATAGGCCCAGTGCGCAGCAACCCCAAATTCAGCGATCTCATGCATTTCATGGGTCCGAATTTGGATCTCGACAGGATTGCCTTTAGGACCAATGACCGTCGTATGCAGCGATTGGTACATGTTGGCTTTTGGCATCGCGATATAATCCTTGAACCGCCCAGGCATTGGTTTCCATTTTGTATGGATCGTTCCCAAAACCGCATAACAATCTTTGATGGAGTCAACGATCACTCGGATCGCCAACAAATCATAGATTTCATTGAACTGTTTCTTTTGGTCTTTCATTTTGCGATAGATCGAGTAAATATGCTTTGGTCGGCCATAGATTTCAGCATAGATATCTAGTTCTTCCGTAGCGATCCGAATCTCTTCCACGGTTTCGGAAACGTAGGATTCCCGTTCTTCTCGCTTTGTCTGCATCAAATGCACGATTCGGTAATATTGCTGTGGATTCAAATAACGCAAAGAAATATCTTCTAATTCCCATTTGATGCGGCTGATCCCTAAACGATGAGCCAATGGGGCATAGATTTCCATCGTTTCTTGGGCGATGCGGCGTTGTTTGTCTTCCCGCAGATGTTTCAACGTACGCATATTATGTAAACGGTCAGCCAATTTGACCATGATGACCCGTAAATCTTGCGCCATGGCGATCAACATTTTTCGATGATTTTCTGCTAATTGTTCTTCATGAGATTTGTACTTGATCTTACCCAGCTTAGTCACGCCATCCACTAGCATCGCTACATCGGCACCGAATTCTTCTTTCAGATCGGCTAACGTCACATCGGTATCTTCGACGACATCATGCAAAAAACCAGTTGCAACGGTATGAGGATCCATCTGCAATTCTGCCAAGATCCCCGCAACTTGGATTGGATGAATAATGTAAGGCTCGCCGGATTTACGGAATTGTTCTTTATGGGCTTCTGTCGCGTAATCTAATGCTTTTTGGACAAAGGCAACATGCTCTTCACTCATATAATGAGCGACCAATTTGATGACATTGGGCCCGGTCAATATAACTTCTTTTGCCATTCATTCCGCCTCCTGCTTTTCTTTTTTGTGCTATCAAAAAGGCAGACAGAAGTCGCTGTTAACGTTTCGTCACGCACCCAAAGCCTTGCGGACAAACGTTCTAAGCATGGGACTCCTGTCTAACCTGCAGTTCTTATTTAGTAGTATTATTATACAAATTTTTCAGCTATTTTTCAATCGCTGTTGTTCAAAGCACATCGGGCGACGGCTGGTCCTTAAGCAATTCTTCAAAAACATGATACGAGAGCCCGATTTTCTCAGCGCCAGCAGCCTGTAGTGATTGCAGCGCTTGTTCATCTACTGTGTCAGGATTGATCTGGATCGACAGTTGACTGCCACCATCTAAGGAAAACAAGCTCACGTCATGCAATGCTTCTGCTAGCGGTTGTTTTTGCCCTAACACGATCTTTGGCCAAGCTTCTTCTTTCAAGCGTTGTGCTACTTGGATCTTCGTCAATTCATTCATGATCTCGGTTTGCACAGCTAAGCGGATCTCTCCTCCTGTCAAGGTCAAGGAGCGGATCGTTTCAGTCAACTCCGCAAAGCCACGATCATTTTCCATGAAGGAAGAAGCTGGCAGCCAGACTTCCAAAAAATCGGCGCCTTCCATAAACGCCCGACCGATTTCAAACGCCACCTTTGCCAATGTTCCTTGGGCAAGGGGGTAATCGATCACTGCGCCGATTTGTAGGGAAGAGCCTTGTGCCAAGATTTTCGCCCGTCGAATGGCACTAGGCAAAACGACGACTTCCTTTAAGGTCGTCTTATATTGATTGATAAAATCCTTCAAGACCCAGTCGGTCAGATCGGCCGTCAACAAACGGACACTGATTGCTTCTTGGTTCTTATTCATCAACTCACATCCTCTTTAATTCCGTTAGCACACTGACAGCACTTAAAAAATAAAACGGTGCTGTTTCTGTTCGTAAAATTCGAGGGCCTAACCCGCATAATTTAGCGTTGTTTTGCTGGGCTTCTTCGATTTCGGAGGGGGTCAGACCGCCTTCTGGACCAAAGATCGCTAAAACTTTGCTGCCAACAGGCAATGCGGTGATCACTTGCAGCAGCATCGCCGCTTCTCCTTGTTTGGCTGATTCTTCATAAGCCACTAGGACCGCATCATACTGACTGAGGCTTTGCCAAAATGCTTTGGCGTTATCCAGCAGCGTGATGGCTGGTGCGATCTGCCGTTGGGACTGCTCCGCCGCTTCTTGGGCGATTTTTTGCAGCCGCTGCTGCTTTTTCTGTAATTTCTTTTGATCCCATTTCACGACCGAAGTTTGCGCTGGAAAACCGATAAAGGCTGCCGCCCCCAGTTCCGTTCCTTTTTGAACGATCAATTCCAGCTTGTCGCCTTTCGGGTAGCCGCTAGCGATCGTGACCTGCAGCGGCAATTCCTTGTCCTGCTGTTCTTTTTCGACTTCCTCTAAGTACACCGTTTCTTCATCGGCTTCTTTGATCTTGGCAATAATCGCCAAATGATCCTCAAAAACTAAACCGACTTTTGCCCCGGGAGTCATGCGCATCACTCGGATCATATGGTGGAAGGGTTCTCCCGAAACGGCAAACACCGCTTTTGCTTCATAAGGCTCCTGTAAAAAATATCGCTGCATCTTACTCTACCTCTGGTTTTTTAAAGGCGATCGCATACCAGTCTTTTTGATTGAACAACTGATCGATCTCAAAGCCTTGTGCGATCATGGCATCGATCACTAATTGTTTTTTCGTCTCAATGATCCCAGAAACGATCAAGGTCCCTTCTTGCTTCAATAGACGCCACGCATCAGGGATCATCAATAAAATGATGTCCGCTAAAATATTGGCAACGATAAGATCAGCAGGGACCGTCACTCCTTGCAAGAGATCATTGGCCTGCACGGTCACATCGTGAGCAATAGGGTTCATCGCCATATTTTCTTGGGCGGACCTCACAGCGACTTCATCTAGATCATATGCGAACACGTCTTTGGCACCTAAATATTTACTGGCGATACTCAACACGCCTGAGCCCGTCCCGACATCTAAGACGGTTTCACCGCCTCGCAAGTAGACTTCTAGGGCTTGTAATGTCAAACGTGTCGTAGGATGTGTGCCTGTCCCAAAAGCCATCCCCGGATCAAGGATGATGATCTTTTCATCTTCTTGCAGCGGTTGATAGTTTTCCCAGCTCGGCACGATCGTCAGATAGCGGGAGATACGGACTGGATGGTAATATTTTTTCCAGGCCGTCGCCCATGCTTCTTCCACGACCTCGCTCGTTGTGATGGTGTTTTTGCCGATCGCCAAACCATACTCTGGCAGACGGTCGATGGCTGCTTTGATCGTCGGCAGCACTTCTGGTAAAAAGATCGTCTCTGGGAAATAGGCACTGACTTGGGCGCCTTCTTCTAAGGTCGTATAGGTTTCTTTATCCAAAATTTCGCCATACGCATCGCTTTTAAAATTTTCGATATCTAAAACGTCCTCGATCGCTACCCCACTTGCTCCGTGTTCCATTAAAATATTGGCGACTGCTTCCACTGCTTCGCTAGCTGTCGCTACGGTTACTTCATTCCATTTCATGTTCGTTCTCCTTAGTAACTAGGGTACGGGATCATGGTTTCCCCAGCTCCCGCTTGATAGTTCGTCATTTTCTCCACAAATTCTTCTTCGTTGAATCGCAATTCAAAGATCGCTTCTTCACTGTCATCGTTCAAGAAATCAAGCAGATCGCTTTGGCCTTCTTCTAAAATTTCTTGAATGTAATCAACCAATCCGTCTAACAAGGCTTTTTGGATCCCTTTTTTCCCTGCATAAGGGATCGTCGCTAAATAATCTTCTTCATCAAACGTTGATTTTTGTGGATCATACAGCAAAATCCCATCTTCAAATTCAATGATCGCTTCTTCTGATGCCACACCTTGTGCATCGTCGATCTGCACGTGGTGAGGATTTTCAGCAAACAAGCGCAGCACCAATTCGATCGTATGATTTTTGGCATCCCAATCGATCGCCACATCATAGTCGGTGATTTTTTTCGTTAATCGCTGATCTAAGTAAGTCAATATCGTTTCTTTCGCCATCACTATTCCTTCTTTCTTAACACCATCCATGGTCTTGCTGAACAGCGGTTTTTCGTATATTTGTCAAATACGGATTGCCAGCCACCGCAAAACGAAGCGGCATCTGGGTCCATTCCCCTTTATTTGGGATACCGATCCGAGGCAATGCCAAAATTTCTTTTGGGGTACGTCGGCGCTCAGGAACCAAATGCAGTGGGCTTGTAAAAATCGATTCTCCATAAAGCTCAGCGGGGATCTGCAGTGCCTGTACCAGTTTCCCGGGGCCGTTGGCTACATCCGGTCCTGTTTTTTGTCGTTGTTGTTCCATCAAGGCGATCCCATCCACCGGTTCTAGCCCGCGAATCATGATTCCTTGCGGGATGCCTTTTGGCTGCGTAATAAAGTTGACGATTCGATGCGTATGCATCGTATATAAATAAATCGTACCTGGTTCCTGATACATCGCCCGAACCCTTGGTGTGTTTCGCATGCCCACACTATGAGCCGCCAAATCATCGGGACCTAGATACGCTTCACAATCCACGATATACCCACCTACTGTTCCTTCTGGGGTCTCATGTTCCAAATACATTCCTAATAAGGCACGTGCGATGGTCGTTGTCGGCTGTGTCGCAAAAAGTGCCATTAATTCATCCATTCTCATCACCCTCTTTATTCTACACAATTCTCGGCGAACTTACTATCTTTGACTACAGAGTTACGACGATCTCAACGATTTCTTTTCAACGAACCTGATTTTTGCTGACTGAGTGGAAAATAAGCGCCCTGTTGTTTCTGTAAAGACGCAAATCAGCTTGTTTATGAGAATATACGTTCTTATGTTATACTTACAGGAAAAGGAGAGGATCGTTTTATGCAGCAGCCACTTGCTTATCGAATGCGGCCACGGAACTTAGATGAAGTCGTCGGACAGCAGCATTTGGTTGGCCCGGGGAAAATCATTCGCCGAATGGTCGAAGCCAAAATGCTTTCTTCGATGATCCTATACGGACCGCCGGGAACCGGAAAAACCAGCATTGCCAGTGCGATCGCCGGCTCGACACGCTATGCGTTTCGCATGCTGAACGCCGCCACGGATACAAAAAAAGACCTGCAGATCGTGGCAGAGGAAGCCAAAATGAGCGGTACTGTCATTTTATTGCTTGATGAAGTCCATCGACTAGACAAGACAAAACAAGACTTTTTACTGCCCCATTTAGAAAGCGGCAAGATCATTATGATCGGTGCCACGACGGAAAATCCCTACATTACGATCAATCCAGCGATTCGCAGTCGGACACAGATTTTTGAAGTCAAACCGCTCCAAGAAGAAGATATTTTGACCGCCATTGATCAAGCCTTAGCAGATGAAACTCGCGGACTTGGATCAGAAACCATCGTATTGACCGATGATGCCCGCTTGCATCTCTCGCGAGCGACCAACGGCGATTTACGAAGTGCGCTAAACGGCTTAGAGCTCGCTGCTCGTTCCACCCCAAAAGGACCAGACGGCATTATTCATTTGACCTTAGAAATCATCGAAGAGTGCGTGCAGCGCAAAGCATTGACCCATGATAAAGATGGGGATGCGCACTATGATGTGATCTCTGCTTTTCAAAAATCGATTCGCGGCAGCGATGTGGATGGTGCGCTGCATTACTTAGGTCGTTTAGTAGAGGCAGGCGATCTGGCGATCATTTGTCGGCGCTTGATGGTCATCGGCTATGAAGACATTGGTTTAGCTAACCCAGCAGCCGCTGCTCGAACCGTCAATGCTGTGTTAGCCGCTGAACGTTTGGGCTTGCCAGAAGCTCGGATTCCGCTAGCCGATACAGTGGTCGATCTATGTCTGTCACCAAAATCCAACTCTGCCTACATGGCATTGGATGCAGCGATCGCAGATATTCGCAGCGGTAAAGCTGGCGATGTCCCGGATCATTTACGAGACAGTCATTACAAGGGTGCCCAAAGCTTGAATCGGGGTGTCGGCTATCAATACCCGCATAATTTTGATGATGCCTGGGTCGATCAGCAATACTTACCTGATAAGCTGAAAAATACTCATTATTACCAACCAAAAGCCACCGGGAAATATGAGCAAGCATTAGGTCAACGGTACCAGCAGTTGCAGCAGCGAAAGAAAAAAAACTAGGTGCTTAGAAAAAATAGTGACTTTTTGGTATCGTTTTCAAACAACTTTATTGCACCTTCGTCATTCCTATGCTACTATAAGGGTGGGAATTCTGTGATGTACGAGTTGTCCCTTTTGTGTGTTGACCGAACATTTTTATTGATATCTTGGGATCCGTCTTGTGTCAATGCTGGTAACATGCCTTTTCCTTTGGTAGTTCGAAGCTTAGACCGTGGAACCCACCTGCTAGAATTTGCGGGATCAATACTATGGGAAAAAGAACGGCATCAACGGATATTACCCATTCTTTTTAGAATGTGCCATCTGTTTTTAACAGATGGCTTTTTTGCGTTCTCTAACTGATAGCAACAGTGAAACGTCCTTGCCTGACATCAGAGTAAGGGTGGCTTTTGCTATTCTTTCTAGGGTTCGCTATACTAAACCTATCAACTTAGGACAGGATGGCGTATGTTTATGATTCTTCTATTATTTACGATCGTGGCACTCGTATTATTCGGCACCAGTTATTTGCTTTATGCCAAACAAGCGATTTTTTTCACTTTGATCCCTACCACCGAGGCGAATAAGGTCTTCTTAAAAACCTATAGTCTCATTCATTTCCTTTTAGGCGTGGTGGCATTGGTTGTAGGCTTTGTCGATAAGGAGCTGATTGCCTTGTTTTATTTGGCTTTATTGCTGCTCTCTTCCGCATCTTTCAGCATCTTGCTGGCACAAAAAATGAAAAAAAAGGAAGATTAGGTTTTCTTTTTCCAGAAAAAAGCATTACAATAAAAGTAGAAGATAACAGATGGGAGTGTTTCTTATGTTACAACAATATCAACGAATCATGGTAGCCGTCGATGGGTCTAGTGAGTCAGAATTAGCCTTCAAAAAAGCCGTGAACGTGGCACAGCGGAATGATTCTGAATTGGTTTTAGCACATGTGATCGACACTCGTGCCTTTCAAACCGTTTCTTCTTTTGACGGCATGCTTGCTGAACAAGCAACCGAAATGGCCAAACAAACCTTGAAAGACTATGAGGATTATGCCCGCAAGCATCAAGTAACTGCGGTCAAAACTGTGATCGAATACGGCTCGCCAAAACCGATCATTGCCAAACAATTGCCCGAAGATCACGACATCGATTTGATTATGATCGGTGCCACTGGTTTAAATGCCGTGGAACGAATCTTTATCGGTTCCGTTTCTGAATATGTCATTCGCCATGCCGGCTGTGATGTGTTAGTTGTACGGACAGACCTAGAAAACAAAGTCCCAGCAAAAGACCACACGAAAGCTTAATAGTGAGACGACCTGCCGCTGCTTGGCAGGTTTTTTTGTACAAAAAAAACCGTGACAAAAGCAAAAGAGGCAACGAGCGCTCAGGTCTCATTGGTCTTTTTGACTTTGGTCACAGCTCTTTGACAAGTCGGTTATCCAAACTTGTACAGCAAAAAATGAAAGCAAAGTAATAGGTACTCCTATCTAACCATGTTTCCGCTTGATTGTAAATAGTTTTTCTGAATTTTCTGAATAAATAGTTAATTTACCCATCCTTAAATAAAAAAAGCAAAGCGTCGCTTCCCTTAGGAAAAACGACGCCAAAATCTATGGTGATAATGGGCTATCCAAAGGACGCTGGTCAAGAGGATCACAAAGAAAACCGGACCATTCAATAACCAAAAATCAACCGAAGTCGCAGCAAAGCCGTAAAGGATGATAACAATGATGGAAAGAAACAGCGTTGCGATCGTTCCAATGGCTAACCCAAGACTACCCGCCCCTCTCGTAAACAATTGACTGATGTTGGTCCAATCCAAAAGCAGCAGCCGATAATCACGAGCAAAATATTTCAAGCACAAAAGAAAACTGCTCCAAAGTGCCCCGATTAGAAAAGAGACAGCCAAAATCAGCGGCATTTTGAACAAAAGGACTGCTGCCAGCACGATGACTGCCGTTAAACTCAGCTGCAAAACGACCCCAAAGCGGAATTTTTCCCGCAAGTAGCGCTTCATCGATAGCGGCAAGGAGCGGACAAACAAGAAATTCTCCTGATCCAGTGAGATCAAATTACTGATAAAAGAAGTCGGGTTGACCATCAATGCTGCCAAGGCGATCCCAGCCACAAAAACGACACCGATAAACCGCTCATCCAATTCACTTAACTGAATCGCTCCTGTAAACACAAAGGACACTAAGAAAATGATGGGCATCAGCAACGAAGAAGAAAAGACTTGCATGATCAAATTCGGATCTCGGATCAACTGCGAATTGTAATTAAACAACAGCTGGCCCAAGCCTTGATTGGGTTTATGCTTCCGACGAACACTCCCTTGGTTGGGCGCCGCGGCTGCCACTTGCTCATAAAACTTCGGCAAGATCAACCGATAGAGGGCAAAAAGCAACACGCCTGCTGTGACGATGATCCCTAGCAAACTAAGCAAACCAGTCGTTTGAAACGGTGCCACCATCACATAATAAAAGGGCAATAAAAAGCTGATCGCTCCCCGATCTACCACGTCTGTCTCATAAGTATTCACCTGATTCATCATTAAGACCCCGATCACAACAACCAGCATCGTCACGCCTAGCAATAAACTAGTGACCAATTTTTTATGCTTCAAGAAAAACTTGGTGCGGGTCAGGCTGAAGACGATCAAGCTGCAAATGCTGAAGATCAAGACTAAAAACAAGCCGAACAGCAAGAACGCCCATAAGATCGTCAACAAGAAAAAGACGTTTGCCCGAATCCCTGTCAGGAGAAATAAGACCAACAGAGGAAAAATAAACGGCGCAACGGTGAGAAACACCACCACGATCTTTGCCAGAAAAATTTCACTCTGTCGAAAAGGCAGCGGCAAATACGCTGGCAGATCTTGACTCTCGAAAAAGACATTGTAAATGGACGAAATCCCTTGGGAAAAGCCTAAGATCCCGAACAAAGCGACATAATAGGTAAAAAAGCCTGGCATCTGACTAAAATCCAATGTAATCATCGTCAACCCATAGACTAGCAGAAATACTACCCCAGAAAACGCATATTGAAACAACAAATAACTGGTCAAAGTCGAACCAGCCTTGCCTTTTTTGCGGGCTTTATCTGTCAGTTGGGGATTGGCATACCGCAAATTAACGGAGGTCAGAGTCAGAAATTGTTGTTTTCGCATCTACGCTTCCTCCGCTTCTGCAAGAATCGCTTCTTCTTGACTTCTCCCAGTCATTTGCAGATAGATCGTTTCCAAAGAAAGCGACGGATGCTGTGCCAGCAAATCTGCCACTGAGCCATTGTACAGCAGCTCACCTTTTTTCAAAATCGCCAATTGATCGCACAACTGCTGGGCGGTGTCCAAGACGTGGGTGGAAAAAATCACGGTCTTGCCCTTGGCAGCGTGCTGTTTCATCATTTCTTTTAAATCATACGCCGCTTGGGGATCTAAGCCTTGTAATGGTTCATCCAAGATCCAAATGTCTGGATCGGGGATCAATGCCCCAATCAGCAGCGTTTTTTGCCGCATTCCATGGGAAAAGCTGGCGATGGTCTCTTCTTCATGAGACAGCATATCAAACAAGCGCCCTAATTTTTGCAAACGCTCGGCCTTTTCCGCTGCTGGCACCTCATACGCGGCGGCAATCAAGTCCCAATACTCCCCTGCCGTTAGCTGTAAAAACAAATCTGGCGTGTCCGGCACATAAGCAATTTGTTTTTTTATCGCTTCGCGATGTTCCACGAGGGATTGGCCATCAAAATAGATTTCCCCACTCGTCGGTTGCAAAATACTCACTAAGCTTTTGATCGTGGTCGACTTCCCTGCTCCGTTGTGTCCCAGAAAGCCAAAGATCTCCCCTTGACGGATCGTCAGGGAAAGATCAGACAACGCTTTTTTTGGTCCATACTGTTTCGTCAGATTCTTGATCTCAATCATTTTCCTGCCTCCTTATTCCATACCTATTGTTATCTTACGCTGAAAAGCAGGAAATGAAAAATGTTTATTGCCATTTTTAACAAATCAATTGACAGGAGCTGCAAAAACAAAGATAATAAGAGCACTTTAGGGGAGTAGCACATGGATCGTTCCATGATCTTAGATCAACAGCAAGCGGGAATCCGCTGGTTTAAGATGTTTCTTGCAAGACCTAAGTGGCAAGGGGCCGCTTAGGTCTTTTTGCAGTTTAAAATGGAGGGAAAACAGTCAATGAGTTCAAGTAAAATGAAAAAAGTGACCGCCGGCGGACTTTTAGTCGCCATGGGGGTGGTCTACGGTGATATCGGTACGAGCCCGCTTTACGTAATGAAAGCCCTGGTGGAGGACAATGGCGGACTACGCACCTTAACACCCGATTTTATCTTAGGCAGCGTCTCGCTCGTCTTTTGGACGCTAACGCTGTTAACGACGATCAAGTACGTCTTGATCGCATTAAACGCGGATAATCATGGAGAAGGCGGGATTTTCTCCCTTTATACTCTAGTTCGTAAAAACAGCCGCTATTTGATTATTCCAGCAATCATCGGGGGCGCAGCCCTGCTAGCAGATGGCGTGTTGACGCCAGCCGTGACGGTGACCACTGCCATCGAAGGATTACGGGGGATTCCAGTCTTTTTTGATCGCTTCGGCAATGACCAATCGATCATCGTCGGCATCACCTTAGCAATCTTATTGGTCCTCTTTGCCCTGCAGCGCTTTGGGACTGAGTTTGTCGGCAAAGCCTTCGGACCGATCATGCTAGGCTGGTTCACTTTCTTAGGGATCGTCGGGATGATGAACTTTGCTGGTGACCTTTCGGTGATTCGCGCCCTTGATCCCCGTTATGCGATCAATTTGCTCTTTAGTCCCGATAACAGTGCCGGTCTCTTTATTCTCGGCAATATCTTTTTGGCAACGACTGGTGCGGAAGCCCTCTACTCAGACTTAGGTCACGTGGGCAAGAAAAACATTTATGCCAGCTGGCCCTATATCAAAATCTGCTTGATGCTAAATTACTTTGGTCAAGCGGCGTGGTTGCTGCAAGTCTATCAAAACCCGACTTATCAAGAAATCGAAAACTTGAATCCATTCTTCCAAGCGTTGCCGCAAGGGTGGACAGTCTTTGGTGTCAGCTTTGCCACCCTCGCTGCCATCATAGCTTCGCAAGCCCTGCTGTCTGGCTCCTTTACCCTGGTTTCTGAAGCCATCAAGTTGAAACTATTGCCGCGGATGCAAATCATCTATCCGGGGGCGTCTATCGGGCAAATGTATATTCCTGCCTTGAACACCTTGCTGTGGATCGCCTGTTCTGGCGTGGTCTTGTTCTTCCAGACCTCTACTCGGATGGAAGCTGCTTATGGATTGGCCATTACGGTAACGATGTTGATGACCACTATTTTGCTGTATTTCTACTTGCACCAAAACAAGAAGACCCGTTTCTTGGCACCGTTCATCACGCTCTTTTTTGCAGCGATCGAGGGGATTTTCTTTATCTCCAGTGCGACCAAATTTTTCCATGGCGGTTACGTTGCCATCTTATTAGCCAGCGTGATCATCGGCGTGATGCTGATTTGGGAATGGGGCAATCGTATTCAAGAAAATGCTGCCGAAGAAGTTGCGCTTTCTACCTACATCCCTCAATTGAAACAGTTGCGGGAAGATGATTCTTTGCCGTTATCTCAGACGAACGTCGTCTTCATGGTTCCTAAACTGCAAGACGATCAGATCGGTCAGCAGTTCATCTATTCCATTTTAGACAAACGGCCAAAACGTGCCAAAGTGTATTGGTTCGTCAATGTGGAAGTCACCGACGAACCCTATACGAAAAAATATGAAGTTTCGATGGCAGATACCGATTTTATCGTTAAACTAAAGCTTTATCTCGGCTTTCGGGTGCCGCAAGAAGTCAATCTCTACATTCGCCAAATCATTCAAGAATTGATGAAAGATGGTCGCTTGCCGCTGCAGCCGCAACGCTACTCCTTAACGCCTGGACGCAATGTGGGCGATTTCCAATTCGTGATGATCGAAGAAGAGCTGTCGAATGCAACTGCATTAAGCAAATGGCAGAAGCAAGTCATGCAGACGAAGCTTTTTATCAAACGCCATACCATTTCACCTGAACGCTGGTTCGGCTTAGAATACAGTGATGTGGTTCATGAGACCGTTCCATTAGTCATCGGTCAGATGAAAGAAAGCTCTCTGACAGAATTACGCATCGAGGAACGCTAAGAAACCGCCAGTACTGGTTGAACTTTCTGATACTTTCAGGTACACTGAAAAGACAAAGACACAAAGGAGGGGAAACTACCATGATGCGCATGACTAAAATAACAAGTAATGAAAATTACCAACGATACCATATCGCATTTAGCCATGCAATTGGTTTTACAGTTGCTGTTGATGGGACGAGTCTGTCCAAAACAGTTAAATTTACGTAAAATCAATGGCCATCTCAAGGTATTTTTCTCAAGGAAATCTGAGTTTAAATAACACTGGCCATGGGTATCCATGGCCTTTTTGAGTGGTCTCAAGGAGAGAGATCATGATTATACAAGCAATTGCTATAAAAAAAACCATCGGCGGGAATCCGTTATTTGAGGAGTTAGCCTGCCAAATCGAAGCTGGAGAAAAAATTGCCTTAGTCGGCATTAACGGAACGGGCAAATCAACCTTTTTACAAATCTTGACTGGCAGTGAAGGCGTCGATAGCGGCGTTATCAGCCGCCAAAAAGGCTTGAGGGTCGGGACGGTCGAGCAAGAGTTGACAGTTTCTGAAGCAACCGTTACCCACTACCTGCTCCATTCTGCTGCTACCATTCAAGAACTCAAACAGCAAATGAGCCATTACGAAGCCTTGATGGCAGAACCCGATACTGATTTAGAGAAGTGTCTGATCCGTTATGGCGAGCTGCAGCAGCGCTTTGAAGAGCTGGGCGGCTATGGATTGGAAGACCGAATTTCCGCGATCTTACAAGGCTTAGGAATTCCCCATCGACAGAACGCACGCTTAACAGAGCTTAGCGGCGGTGAACGGGTTAAAGTCGCTTTAGCCAAAGTATTAGTTGCTGATGCTGACCTGCTGTTACTGGATGAACCAACCAATCACTTGGATCTTTCCAGTATTCGCTGGTTGGAAAATTATTTACAGAATACGAAAAAAGCGGTTCTAGTCGTTTCGCACGATCGGCACTTTCTCGATCAAGTCACCACCAAGACCTGGGAACTGGAAGAAGGCGCCTTGATTGAGTATCCTGGGAACTATAGCCGATTTCGTGTCTTAAAAGAAGCTCGCTTGGCGGAGCTGACCAAAAATTACGAGCTGCAGCAAAAAGAAGTCCAGCGGCTGAAAGTCATGATTCGTCGGTTTCGTCAGTGGGGCCATGAAGGAGACAATGAATCCTTCTTCAAAAAAGCCAAAGAATTGGAACGCCGCCTAGCGAAACTTACACTGGTCAAACCGCCAGCGCCCCCGAAAAATCGGCTGCAAGGCTTGGCAAATGGCGGGAAATCAGGCAAAGAGGTGTTCATCGTTCGTGACTTGCACCAGCAATATGCCGATCAGCTCCTATTCAAAGACAGCAGTTTTGCAATCTACCGTGGGGAGCATCTAGCCATCATCGGCGACAATGGTACCGGAAAATCAACCTTACTCAAATTACTTCTCGGTGAGGAGCTTCCTAGCGGCGGCACTATCAAGCGCGGCAGCAGCTTACAAATCGGCTATTTGCCCCAACAGCTACAGTTTGCCGATCCTGAGAGCCGCTTGTTGGCCTACGTACAGATGTTGACAGGAAACGAAGAGGCTGCTCGTCGGCAATTGGCCAAAAGTGGGTTTTATCAAAGTGATGTGGCCAAACGAATCAAAGATTTATCTGGTGGTGAAAAAATCCGTTTGGCGTTACTGAAACTCTTTTTAGAAAAAATCAACGTCCTGATTTTGGATGAACCAACCAATCACCTCGACAGCTATGCCCGAGAAGAAATTGAAGAAATGCTGCAAGATTATCAAGGGACCCTGCTGGCGGTCAGCCATGACCGCTACTTTTTACAGCAGCACTTCCAAGAAGCCCTGGTCATTGCACAGCAGCAGATCACGCGCCAGTCCCTGAGCCCCTTGATTGACTAAGAGATTGATTCGCAACAAAAAAACTTGATTTTCCTGCCATATGCATGGGTTGTTCAATCCATGCATACGCGGAAAATCAAGTTTTTATTTTTTGATCAATGAATGTTGCCGATCAAGTTGCGGATCGGTTTTCTAGCTAAATACAAGATGATGCCGACAACAACGGCTACTCCGCCGACGATGCCATAGTACATCCCTTCTGTTTGCGGTGTATAGAACCGAGCGATTTGCGCATTGATGGCTTGTGAAGAAGCGTCTGCTAACAACCAAATCGCCAAGGTTTGTGCTTCGAAGGCTTTCGGCGCTAGTTTGGTCGTCACCGACAAGCCCACCGGTGAAAGACACATTTCCCCTGCAATCATGATGAAGAAGCTCAATACCAACCATAATGGGCTGACCCGTTCTTCTACTCCAAACAAGAGGCTTGGCAGCATTAGCAATAGAAAGGACAAACCGGCTAAGACTAAACCGATGGCAAACTTCACTTCTGTCCGTGGCTGACGAGAGCCTAGTTTGGTCCACAACCAGACAAAGACAGGTGTCAATAAGACGACAAAAAGTGGATTTAAGGTTTGATACAAACTTGCTGGAATATTGATGCCGAATAACGTTGATTGCGTACGGTCAGCGGCAAACAATGCCAAGATCGATGAGCCTTGTTCTTCCAATGACCAAAAGACGATCGCTGACAAAAACAGCGGAATGTAGGCCAACACTTTTTTCTTTTCATCTGGTGTGACATCTTTCGAACGCAGCATTTTGGTAAAGTAGTAGATCGGTAAGAAAATACCTAGAACACTGATAAAGTTGATGAAGAAATCAACCGTCAGATGGCCAGTTGCTGCTGCTGCGCCAAACAACACTGCCAATGCGAGAAGAACCAGAACGACTGCTCGGAAGAAGGTTTTCTTTTCGGCTGCCGATAAGGGATTCGTTGGCGCGATCGCTACACTTTTCAACGTGGTTTTTCCTTGCACATAATACTGCACCAACCCGATGAACATCCCGATAGCAGCAATCGAAAAGCCTAAGTGGTAGTTGACCTCTTGTCCTAAGATCCCGACGATGATCGGTGCTAACAAGCCGCCAATATTGATCCCCATGTAGAAAATCGAGAAACCAGCATCCCGACGGATATCGTCTTTGCTGTATAAATGCCCCACCATACCCGACACGTTAGATTTCAAGAGTCCGGTTCCGATGACGATCAGCATCATGGACACAAACAACGCTGGAATCCCTAAAGGTGTTGCCAAAACGATGTGTCCTAACATGATCAAGATCCCACCATAAAAGACGGATTTATTTGATCCTAACAGACGGTCCGAGATCCAGCCGCCAACAATACTTGACATATACACTAAGGAACCGTAAATCGACATGATCGCCACAGCCGTTCCTTTTGGCAACCCTAAGCCGCCGTTGGCAACTGCATCGTACATGAAGTACACCAGAATCGCCCGCATACCATAATAACTGAATCGTTCCCACATTTCCGTGAAGAATAAAGTCGACAGCCCTCGCGGCTGACCTAAGAATGTTTTTTCTTTTTCCATATGTAATGGCCCCTTATAAAAATTAATGAAAATAAAATAGCGGAATTTTTCTGAAAATTCACAAATGCCAGTTTATTCCCATTTGGCAACTTTTACAAGGGTATTTCCCTGAGAACATCTTGTAAAAAAGGAGGGAAATTTAAATTCAAATGAAAGCAAAATGAGAAGCCCTCCACCTAGGTGCAGTATGAGCCAATTTTCATATGTATAATTATTAAATTTTCTGTTTAAAAAATTAGAAAATGGTCTTCACCAATTTTTCTCTCTAGCCCCGTTTTGCGGACTTTCCTACAAAAAAACACATGCAAGCATTTCTCTTGCATGTGTTTCAGCTTCTATTCTAAGGAAGGTTTTCGCTTAGCCGCGTAAACGTTCCACATCGCGAGCGATCATTAATTCTTCATCTGTTGGGATCAAAAGTACTTTGACTTTTGACTCTTCAGTTGAGATCACTAATTCTTCGCCGCGTTTGGCATTTTGATCGGCATCTAATTCGCAACCAAACCAAGTCATGCCTTTGATAACTTCGCTGCGGACGTGGGCATCATTTTCACCGATACCAGCAGTAAAGACGATCGCATCGACACCGTTCATGGTCGTTACATAGCCACCGATGTATTTACGGATGCGGTCAGTAAAGACGTCATAAGCAACTTTGACTTCTTCTTTGTCGTAGTTTGCTTCTAGATCGCGCATGTCGCTGGAAATACCAGTTAAGCCTAATAAACCAGATTTTTTGTTTAAAACATCCACCATTTCATCGATGTTCAAATCTAATTTTTCCATTAAGTAAGGCAAAACAGCAGGATCGATGTCACCAGAACGTGTTCCCATCGTTACACCAGCTAATGGCGTGAAGCCCATTGATGTATCTACTGATTGTCCGCCGTCAACCGCAGTGATCGACGCACCGTTCCCTAGATGGCAAGTGATGATTTTTAATTCTTCGATTGGTTTGCCTAACATTTCTGCCGCACGCTCAGAAACATAACGGTGGCTTGTACCGTGGAAGCCATATTTACGTACTTTAAACTCGTTATAGTACTCTAATGGCAAGCTGTATAGGTAATTGTGTTTTGGCATCGTTGCATGGAAAGAAGTATCAAAAACAGCGACACTGATGATTTCAGGCAAGATTTTTTTGAAAGCAGTGATCCCCATCAAGTTTGCTGGGTTGTGTAATGGCGCAAATTCAGCCAATGCTTGGATGCGTTCCATCACTTCGTCTGTGATCACAACTGAATCAGGGAAATCTTCTCCGCCGTGAACGACGCGGTGACCGACGCCAGTGATTTCATCATAAGCACCTAAAATGTTTAATTCGATCAGTTGATCCAATAACATTTTTACAGCTACTTCGTGATCGTTGATGTCGATGATTTGTTCGAATTTTTGATCTTCCCCATATTTGATGGTAAAGATAGAATCTTTCAAACCGATTCGTTCAACGATTCCTTTAGCGACAACTGTTTCCTCTGGCATTTGATATAATTGCCATTTTAAACTTGAACTTCCAGCATTGATTGCGATTGTTTTTGACATGATGATCTCCTTATCCGAATTATATTACAGATTTGCTGCTTTCCAAGCCGCAAATTGTTCAAAAAGTTTTGTGATGTTCTTTGGTTCTTTCAGTGAGGCTAGCTTGACCAGCAAGACTTCTTCTGCTTGTTTGCTTGTCCCTCCGTGGTTTTGTAAAAGCAATATACTTTTACGTGAATGTTCATTTTTAAAGAGTTCTTCAGGAAGCTGAATCATTCCTTGCAAATAAACCTTTTCTTTCAGCCATTTTTTCAAAAATTCACTCTGTTCCGTTTCCAAGAAATTGCTTGGTAGTAAGAACAAACCGTAACCGCCAGCTTTGACATAGTTCATCGCTTGTTCCATCAACAAATGATGGGCGTAACTGTGTCCTTCTGGAGCCGCCGTAATAAAGCTGCGGGCTTTGTCATCTTGTGGGTAATAGCCCACCGGTAGATCGCTGATCGCCAGATCCATCGGTTCGATCAAAAGCTCTTGCAAGCCATCTTGATGGAACAAATGCAAGGGCGCTTTGGTCCATTCGCCAGTTGCAGCTGCGATCGCCAACAAGGTTTCGTCAATATCCACACCGGTTCCTTCTACTGGACGCTTGGCTAATTGCAGATTCAGCAAGACTGTCAATAAGAGATTCCCCATGCCTACCGATAAATCAAGAAGTTTCACTGGTTGATCGGCACTACTCAACTGCTCGATCAAATAGACGAATAAAAACCCAAGACTATCTGGTGTCAGTTGGTGATTGGCCTGCAGGCGCTCCGTTTGGCTGCCTTTCAACAAAACCAACTGCGCAAGCTTGCGTTTTTCTTCTGCCGATAGTTCCATTGCTCGAATTTCTTGATAGATGGTTTCTAAACGAGCAGCAGTTGCTTCATCTGGTACCCCATCGATCACGCGAACTTGGTATTGATCAACAAAATTTTCGATCGTCTCTACGTAAGCATCAAAAAAAGACGTTTCCAATGCGTTTTGAAGCAGTTGGATCGCTTCAACGGTCAAATGAAAAGACGTTTCCATTTTTTCTGCGGACATCTTGCACCTCTTTTCAAAACTATAACAACATATATACCTGTTTAATTTTAGCCGATTCATCCAAAATAATCAATCGCTTTCGTTTAGAATAATTTGTGAAGCTGTAAACATTCTTTTTCTATTTCTGTATGAAAAAGGATGGTCGAAACAACCATCCTTTTCCTGTACTATTCTTCTTGGTCATCTGTGTCTATTTCAGGCTCTTCTTCAGGTAACAAAAAGGTAAATGTAAAGCGGCGGCTTTTGACATGGCACTCGATCTGTAAGAGTTGTCCTTGCCGTTCATAGGTCAACTTTCCTACATTATAAAGTCGTGACCCTTGATCTGCCAATTCGTTTTGCAAGAATTCCGCATGAAACAGTTCGCTCATGATGCGGGCTTCATAGGTTTCAATGGTTTTTGTATAAAAAAGGGCTGTTGTGCGGCTGTTTTCTAACACTAGCAATAACATCAAGCTCAACAGCTGCACAAACAACAATGCTGTGAGTAAAATACCGCCTTTATGCCGCCTCTTGTGTGTGAATTTTCCATTGTCCAATTTTCTGCTCTCCATTCTCAAAGGAAACGGTAAAGCGGATCGCTGCGCCAATTTTCTCAAAAGACACATCCGTTACTTCTGTCAATAGTGGTTGATACCCATTGTTGTCCCGCTTTCGCAGCACGCGATTGATGCGATCGATGGTGACCGAATTGTTTTGACTGCTTCGCAAATACAGTGTGGTCTCACTGACCGATAGATAGGTACAGGTACTTAATTCCCGTTCCAGCTGAAACAAAAACACATGCCATTCTTGATCTTTGCGAGCCATGATCTGCTGATTGACGGGTGCGAGGTGCTTAACGATCCCGCTGATCAGCAATAAGAAGATCGCCAATACCCATAAAGACAACAGACACTCCAACAAAGTAAAGCCTTTACTCTTCATACACGATCTCCCAGAGCTGCTCGCAGCTTTGGATGCGTGCTTGTTGATGCTGCGCTGCTTGCCAAAAGCGAACTTGATAGACTGCCTGACGCTGCGTCGTGTAGGTAATGGTTGACGCATCAAAGGAGTGGTTCTGGACTTCTTCATACAGCACCCGCAGCATTTGGGCTTTTTCTTGCAATGCCGCACTTTGCGTCAGTGAAGCGGTCTGCATTGCTAAAAACAGTAACACACAAGTTGCCAAGACCCCAAAGCCAATCAGGCTTTCTGCTAAGATGAACCCACTATTCAACGATTTTTTCATAACGGCCACTCCCAAATAAAAACTTATAGCTGATGGTTTGCTTTTTCTCCTGCCAATAGAAAATGATCCTTCGCAGACTGCTGTTGTTGCCGGATTGACTACTAAAAAGAATATCGGGAAACGCCTGCATCGCTAGTTGAGGAGGAACGTCGATCTTGGTGACTGGCTCAGTTGCAGCGCCGTAAAATGAAACAGTTGGTGTTGGCTCTGCTTGATAGATTGCTCGAGTTTGTGTGTTATCGATGATGGCCGATTGCTGCAAGGTATAGAGTCCTTTTTCTAAGCGAGCACAAAAGCCGAAAACTTCCGCAGATCGTTGATAGTACTCGATAGCCACGACGGGGAAAAAGAGGAAGAGACTACTGACCAAGAGTACCAAGAGACTTTCCATCAAGGTAAACCCAGAAAATCCCCTAGTGCCATTGTTCTCACTTTCTCTGCTCATAAATCGCATATTGTTCCTCAGATACATACCCTTCTGCAATCAATTCTTCTTTCGAAGGCACCCGATCTTCATTTAGACGAAAGAGTTCGATCTGGGTTTCCACTACTTTCACGATCGCCGCATTTCCTTTCTCATCAATGATTCCTCTTTGATTGGCAAGATTTGGGACAAACAACAAAACCAAAATACTGATCACTAATAAAACGACTAGCATTTCAACCAATGTAAAGCCTTTTTTGACACGCCAAATCCCCTGCTTGCGAGGAGATGCTACTTTCTTTTCTATCATTCGATCACTCCTTGGATATTTCCATAGATTGGTAAAAACATAGCGGCATAGATCCCAACGATCATTAAAGCAACCAACAAAAAAATCAGAGGCTGAACCCAGTGAATGGCTTTTTCGATTCGTTGAAACAAGCGTTCCATCAATAATTGACTGTATAAAAAAAGCTCTTCTCCTAACTTTCCTCGTACTTCTCCTTGAAAGACGATCAAAGAAAATTCGGGTGTGAGAAACGAGAAATGACGAAGTTTTTCTGGGAGTTCGCCCCCAAGTGTCAAGGTCACTCGCAGTTCTCGTGCTAATTCTTGGATCAAGGTAGCTTTATTGGTGTGCTCCATACACTCGATGATCTGTTGGATATCTAACCCTTGCTGAAACAACTTGCCCCATTCCAATGCGAAAAAACTCGTGTGATAACTCGTGTACAATGCTCCGAACAATGGCAGGTGGCTGAAAAACACAGCTTTTTGCAAGGCAGTGCGGCGGGCAAACACCCAGCGGCTGATCACAAAAAGCAGCACACTTAACAACAAGAAGAGGATAAGTACTGCTGGTGCCCAAGTGATGGCGCGAATGCCCCAATGACCTTCGTCGATCATGCCAGAGGCTAGCAATTGGGGCAATAAAAAGCGGTGCATCCCAAAAAGCGCAGCTATTAAAAAGACCAGTAACAAAAGCGGATAGGCAGCTACTTTGTACAGCAGCTGTTTTTGCTTGTTGACCAATTTATGGTAGTCGACCATCCGCCGCAAGGTCGCCGTGAGATCCCCATGCCTTTCTGCTAAATGAAGCTGACTTTTTTCAGTAGCCGATAACGACAACGGCGCTACCGCTGCTGCAAAGCTTTGCCCTTGGGCCAGATGGACAATCAGCTGTTCGATCACAGGTTCAGAAAACTGGCGGCTGCGCAGCAGCACTTGGAGGCTTTCTTGTAGGGAAAAGCCACTCTCCAATAACACCGTGAAGGTGACTAAGAGGGCTTCAGTTGCACGGCGTGGTAGCTGGGGCTTCTTTTTCATAAACTTCATCGCTGATCCACCCACTTTCTTTCACTTGTTTTAGTACGTGTTGCCACTGTTTTTCCACTTGCCCCTCATAAAAGTGATATGCCAGCAATCCATGAGGTTCATTCGCTTCATTTGGCAACAATCGCTGATAAATGATCCCTTGCAACGCGTGCGCCAGACGATCGTCTGTCCCGAGCAATTCCAGCAGCCGCGTCTTGGTTTCTGCTACACCTCGGGCATGGATCGTGGCAAATACTCGGTGACCTGTCAGAGCGGCTCGTACAGCGGCTTGCGCCGTTTCTTTGTTACGAATCTCGCCGATCAAAAGCAGGTCTGGACGATGCCGCAAGGACAAGCGAATCAATTCATCATAGTCTTGTTCGATCTTCAAATTGGTTTGCAGCTGTAAAAAGCGCGGCTCCTCGATCTCCACAGGATCTTCGATGGTAATGATTTGCCCCTTGGTTGCCCGAGCTAATTGATACATGAGGGTCGATTTCCCTGAGCCAGTGGGACCGGAAAACAAATGCAGTCCTCTTTGTTTGGTTGCCTGTTGGATCTGTTGGACGTCTTCTGCAAAAAAATAGCGCAGATGCTCCTGAGTCAAAGGATAAAGAAACCGCATCACGAGACTTTCACGCCCTTGGTAGTCACCGACTGTGGAGATGCGCAGCCGCTGCAGCTGATCGCCTAACGGATAACTGACTGCTCCTAACTGAGCTTTGCGTCGTTCTCCCACCTCCATTCCTCCTAAAAATTTGAAGCGAGTGATCAGCTGCTGGGCTTCTTCGTTGGTCAGTACTTGATAGGTCTTTCTGAGATAGCTTTTACTGAAAATCACCTCCATCTGTGTACCGCTCGGCAAAATGGCCAGATCCTGCATGCGTTCTTGTCTGCCATAGTGAATCAACTCATCTGAGAATGCTTGAATATCCACGACTTATCCCTCCTAAAAAGAAATACGCAAGCCTTTTGAGAATAGAAAAAAAAGACGAAGCAAATTTGCTTCGTCTTTCGTCACTTCTTTATTCCTGCGGGTCTTTTGCCACAAATTGGGCTTCCACCCGATAGATTCGCTGCCCGCGGCTTGAGAATTTTTCTTCATATTCCGTCATGATATTGTTCTCAAAGGTACTGTTATGCAGGTCCAACCAAACTTGTTTGATGATCATGCCATATTGAGAAAAGCTCGCTAAGGAATACTCAAACAATCCTTGGTTGTCCGTTTTGAAATGGATCTCGCCATTAGGTCGTAAAATTTGCTCGTCCACCGCTAAAAAGGCTTTAGAAGTCAAACGGCGCTTCTCATGCTTCTTCTTAGGCCATGGATCAGAAAAATTCAAGTAGATCTGGTCTACTTCATTGTCCGCAAAATAGTTGGTCAAAGCCGAACCATCCACATGCAGCAGCTGCAAGTTTGGGATCTCCTGCTCGATCATTTTATCCAATGCGATCGAAACGACACTGATCTGCATCTCTACCCCAATATAATTGATTTCGGGATGAGCTTTCGCCATTTCCGTAATAAATTGACCTTTTCCCATGCCGATCTCGATGTGTAGCGGATGATCATTGCCAAAGCGTTCATGCCAACGCCCTTTCCATTCGGTAGGCTCTGCAACGACGTATTGTGGATGAGCTTCAATCAGCTCTTTTGCACCTGCACGTTTTCTTACTCTCATGTTTCTTCCTTTCCGAAAAAACAAGATGGAACCAAATTGCCTCGCTCCATCTTCTCTTCATTCACTATAAATTCGTTTTAATTGTAAAATCTCTGCATTCATGGCTTTGTAATCGCCCCGCAGATAATATTTTTTGACCTCTTGCAGCATACTCAACAATGCATACCAATAAATTTTTTCGATCACTTCGCTGCTGCTATGGATACCGTAGCGCACCAGCCAATGGGACCAGCTGGATAGCGGCACATAGTGACCTAAAATAGTCCCGATATCGATTGCTGGATCTGCAAACATCACGGAATCCCAATCGACTAAATACAAATAGTTTTGACAAACCAGCCAATTTCGATAGTTGACATCGCCATGGACGACCGCGGCTTTTTGCTCGTCAAAAGCTGGAATATTGGCTTTTAAATACTCGGTGACCAAATGAATAAAACGGTTTTGAGCCACCGCAGAAGGCAGCTGATCTTGATAATCCATCAGCATTTGTTCAGGCGTTCTGACTTGTCCGCCGATTTTGCTTAGCATCTGTGCCAGCGTTTTTGAATGATGCAAGTGATACAACACATCAATGACGTCATTTCTTTGGCCGATCTCATCGGGATCTAAGACCCGTCCATCCAGCCATTCTTGTGCGGAGAGCGTATCCCCATTTCCCGTCCGTTTCGTCCAGACGAGTTTGGGTGCAATGCCCTCTTTAGAGAGTGCCGCAAGCATCGGGGTCGTATTTCGTTTGATAAAGACTTTGTCGTTGTCCTTGAGCCCGATATAGGCTTTCCCGGTGTCGCCTTTGATCGGCCGCATACGCCAATCTTGATCCAAGCGAATATCCATCCTAGCTTCTCTCCTTATTTCGCAGTACCTCTTATTCTAGCTTCCTAAAGGGTCGCCGTCAAGCGCATATGCGTTCGCTTTTTGTAAGAGAGGTTTCCTGAGGATCAGGCGTGCATTTTCTTTAATCGCCCTGGCAAGTAGATGCCTAAAAAAAGACCCGCAAAGAGGAAGAAGCCCACAAAAGCGATGCCCCCTTGCCAAACAACGGGCAAGCGCAAGCAACAGATCACGCCGAAAAAAACAGTCGTCACAAGCAAAAGTGACCCGATAATTTTTTTGATTGCTGCGGCTTTTTGTTTTTCTGGCACGGGATACAAATGGGTCAAAACCATGTATTGAAATTCATTGATCAAAGGGATCAGTTGGAAACCGATCAGATAAAGAAACAAGCAGCCGATCAGCAGACTGATCCAAAGCTCATCGACAAAGAATAAGACGAAGCCACCAATCAAGGATAAACGGACATAAAGACCGCCGTATTGCCCACCACGAATCACTCGGCGCAAGTAAAGATAAAGATACGTATTGCTTTGGGCTGGTTTGATCTTTGCCAGCAACCAGTCGAGGTATTTGCGTCGTTTGGCTTCCGTCGTGATTTGGGGAACATCTGTAAACAAGTTGATAAACCGATAGATCCGTAATAAGCGCGATTGCTCGGCTTGGATCATATAGTCCCAATCCAAGAGCTGACGATTAGATTTCACGCCAAAGAGGAACCAGATTGCTTGGAGGATGCTGATCACCAACCCTAGCCAAGGTGCTACATAAATACTGGCAAGTGTGGCAGCTAACGCACTGGCGAACCAGATTCCTCGCTGCTGTTTGACTTGCTGCTGTGTTTCTTGATACAACCGAATCCGCTGCAGTGAAAGATCCCCCAATTTTAACAGCCACATCATTCCTAAAAAGAAGGGAAAGGAAGCAAATGTACTGTTTGCTGTGACCACGACTAAAGGCATCGTTGCTCCTACGGCTAAAAATAAGACCCCAAAGGGCAGCCAGAGAGAATAACGCAGAGCTTGACTGAGGTAACTTCTCATTTGCCCTTCTTTGGCTAACAGAAAAATCAAATCTGCCGGTTTCGTCAGTGTCGCTAAACGTCCCAGCGGTAAAACAAAGAGCCAAACAGCGACCACGATGACGCCGCCTAATGGAAACGGCCGCGGCAATGTTTTTAGCAATTCCGAATAATACAGCCCTAGGCCTCCCACTAAGAAGGTGCTGATCAAAGCAAAATGATCATTGAAGACATAGCGCAAATAGCGTGTCATCTGTTTTTGATGCCGCTGTAAGCGTTGCGAGAAAAACTGCTTCATGCTTGACTCTCCTTTGTCAGTGCGAGGTACAGATCATCAAGGGAGGCTTCTGGTGCTTGAAATTGGCTTCTTAGCTGCGCCAATGTCCCTTGTGCGCGGATCTCACCGTTATGCAGTAGGATGAATTTGTCACAATACTTCTCTGCGGTTGCTAAAATGTGGGTGGACATCAAAATTGATGCCCCGGTTTGTTTCATCTCATTCATCAGTTCCAATAACGCATTGATCGCTAAAGGATCTAATCCTAGAAAAGGTTCATCAATGATGTAGACGCTTGGCTCAATCAAAAAGGCACACAACACCATGACTTTTTGTTTCATCCCTTTTGAGAAGTTTGCTGGGAACCAATCGAGTTTGTTTTCTAAGCGAAAGGTTTTTAATAAACGCTCCGCTCGCTTCATGGCTTCTTCTTGCGGAAGATCATAGGCCATCGCTGTCACTTCAATGTGCTCTCTTAAGGTCAATTCTTCATATAAAGATGGGGTTTCGGGAATATACCCGATTTGTTTGCGGTATTGCTCTGGGTTCTCCTTCAAGGTCAAGCCGTCGATCGTGATCGTCCCGCTGTGAGGTTGCAGTAACCCGATGATTTCTTTGATCGTCGTACTCTTCCCCGCCCCATTCAAGCCAATCAGACCAACGAGCTCACCATCGCCGATCGTAAAATCAATATTTTTTAAGACTGGCAGCTGGTTATAACCGCCTGTCACATTTGCTACTTGTAAAGTCATTCTTTTCCTCCGATTCGCCTAATTACGGCTTTCTGTCAACGTAGGCTCTTTTTTTCAATCCGCTAGCAAAACCGTTGCTTATTTTTCTTTATTCGTGACTTGTAAGATAAATTCGTTTTCTCCCACTGTAATGGTTTCTTGCGGCAATTCTTGGCTGCCAAAGCGTTCTTGCCACAGTTGTGCATCACTCGCTGGAAAAATGACCATTTGGATCGCACCGGCGGCAAGGCGGGTAGTAAAGGCTTGAACAGCAGCAGGTTCAGCATAGGAAACCAGACTGATCCTCAGCTCTTCTTTTTGATACCCTTGGTCGATCGCCCAGGTCTCAACGGCTGTCTCCAATTCACTTTGCACCGTAGGGTCCATCGCTGTTTCAGTGACGATGGCGGCATTGACTACTTCTTCTTTTGGACGCGTTAGCGAATAGGTGATCGAACCTGCGAACACCACAAACAGCGTGATCGCAATCAACCATTCTTTATAGGCATAAGCCAAATAGCGGAGCTTCGCTGAAGTCGTTGTTTTTTTCTGTAAGGTTTCTTTGATGATCGGTTTCATAGGTTCCTTCTTTCCAATTGATTTCTGATATTAAGTCTAGGGTTGTTGGAATCTAAATGCAAGCGTTTCTCGCTCGCTTTTCGCATTTCTTTAAAAAGCGCCTTTGTTGAAGGAACAGTTGCCTTGTTCCGACTTTTTCAAAGAGGAAACCAGACGAAAAAAAGCAAAATATGGTAAAGTAGAGGTAATAGATCAAGGAGGTTTTTTTACAATGGAAAATTGTATTTTTTGTAAAATCAACAATCGTGAGATCCCTAGCTACAAAGTCTACGAGGATGAGCAAGTTTATGCCTTTTTAGATATTTCCCAAGTCACCCCTGGTCATACATTGGTGATTCCCAAAACCCATGTGACGGATATTTTTGAGTACGATGAAACGTTGGCAGCAGCGGTTTTTGCCCGCATCCCTAAGATTGCTCGGGCGATCGAAAAAGCATTCCCTGAGATCGAAGGCTTAAATATCATCAACAACAATAAAGAATTGGCGTACCAATCGGTCTTCCATTCCCATGTCCATTTGATTCCTCGTTACAGCAAAGACGATGATTTCAAGATCCATTTTGGCAATCACGCAGACAATTACACGGGGGAAGAACTAGCGGCAATCGCCGAAAAAATTGGAAAGCAGGTGGACTAAATGATCGGCAATTTTCTTAAAGGACTATTATTCGGGTCCATCGCCGGCGGCTTAGGCGGTTTGCTTTTTGCACCGAAAAGCGGCAATGAAACCCGTGAAGAATTGATTCGCTATTTAGATGACACGACAGAAGCGACCTTAGAATTCAATGACAGCGTCAAACAGCTAAAAGATGCCGTAATGGTGACCCGCAAAACGATCGACGAAACGATCCCTGTTGTTACGGAGTCTTTCACGAAAGATTTGGAAGCCTTCAAATTCCAAGCCCAACCGCGCCTTGCTCGGATCAAGACCCAAATGGAGCAATTGAATCAACACATTACGACGATTCAAGCCCAAAGCGCAGCGGATGACAAACAAATCGAAAATTTGTAGTTTTTATGAATTTTGTTTGAAACATCCACTGTTTTCTTCCCAACCATTTCTAGAAGTGGTATAGTAGGTGCAGTGATTATTATGAATCTTTTTAGAATTAGGAGTGCTTAAACGAATGAAGAAAAAATTACTTTTAGTAGCAGTCAGTGCAATGAGTCTTTTTGCATTAGCGGCTTGTGGAAACTCAAGTGAGGAAATCGCAACAATGAAGGGCGGTAAAATCACTGTTCAAGATTTTTATGACAAAGCAAAAACAAGTTCAGAAAACCAACAAGCGTTGCGTCAAATGATCGTCTTAAAAGTCTTTAATGAAAAATACGGCGATGACGTGACTGAAGAAATGATCGACGAACAATTCAACAACGTGGCTGAACAATACGGCGGTAGTGATTCCTTTGAATCAACCTTGACTGCTTCTGGTTATACGGTGAAATCTTACCGTGCAGAATTGAAAGAACAGCTTGCGTTACGTGAAGGCTTAAAAGCCAACATGGATATTACTGATGAAGAAATGAAAACTGCTTGGGATTCTTTCCACCCAGAAGTAGAAGCACAAATCATCAAAGTAGCAAGTGAAGATGATGCCAAAGATGTCTTAGAAGAAGCGAAAAAAGATGATGCTGACTTTGGCGAAATCGCTAAAGAAAAATCAACGGATGCAGCAACAAAAGAAGATGGCGGAACGATCAAATTCGATTCTACGTCAACTGCTGTGCCAAACGAAGTGAAAACAGCCGCTTTTGATTTAAAAGATGGTGAAATCTCTGAAGTGATCTCTGCAACCAACACGTCGACTTATACGACGGAATACTATATCGTGAAAATGGTGAAAAACCAAGACAAAGGCAACGATATGGATAAATACAAAGATGAATTGACTGAAATTGCTCAAAACACGTTGTTGAATGATTCAACCTTTATGGCAGCAACGATCGGTCAAGAATTGCAAGCAGCCAACGTGAAAATGAAAGACTCTGACTTAGCAGACTTGCTTTCTGATTACATCACAGCTGCCGAAACAGAAGATTCAACTGCTGACTCTTCTGCAACGGATGCAACAGACAGCTCTGCAGCAGATTCTTCTGCTACTGAGGCAACCGATGATTCTACTGCAACAAGTGAAAGTGCTACAGATTCTTCTGCTGAATAAACAAAAAAAGAAGTGCCGTCATTGAAGCGACCCCCAAAAGTTAGACCAAAAATCTAACTTTTGGGGGTCGCTATTTGTATGGCAAAATATCCTTTTGAATTAAAACTAAAAATCGTTAAAGAATATCTTAGTGGTGTGGGTGGATATCG